>Ga0209806_1000066_pt1 | contig 56203 bp, 43 predicted proteins | sample GraSoiAngelo_152_FD_186166 | JGI IMG/M metagenome (GOLD analysis project Ga0209806, IMG submission 186166) | Grasslands soil microbial communities from the Angelo Coastal Reserve, California, USA - 14_1009_12_30cm (SPAdes) (version 2) | ecosystem: Environmental > Terrestrial > Soil > Grasslands ... | reverse complement strand
GGGCGTTCGATCTCGACTCGCAGCGATCGGGGGAGGCGATCGAGCGCATCACCGTCCTGCCGGTGCGCACCGAGCCCGCGGTCGGCCCCCTCGAACGACGCTCCCTCCTCGACCTGCTCCCGAGCGACAGCGTGATCGTGCTGGAGCAGGAATCCGCGCTGGAGCAGGAGGTGGATCGCGCCTGGGCGGAGGCGACGCACCATCTCGACGTGGCCCGACGGCTGGGCGAGGAAGCACCGCCGCGTGACGCGTTGTTCGTCGAGCCCGCCGCGTGGCGCGATCGGCTGGCGCGGTTCCCACGCCTGGCGCTGAACGCGCCGGACGGCGACCTGCGCCTGCCGCTCGCGCCGCCCGAGGCGGTGGATCGGGACATCAGGCGCCTGCGCCAGATCGTGGCGGGCGAGCCGGCCACGGTGATCCTGTGCGACAACGAAGGGCAGCTGGAGCGGCTCGAGGAGCTGCTGGATACGGAGCGCGCCACGCTGGTGGTGGGCGCGCTCGACGGCGGGTTCGTCCTGCCCGGACAGCGGGTGCTCACCGATCACGAGATCTTCCGGCGGGCGCGGCGGCTGCGGCGGCCGCGGCGCTACCGCGAAGCCGTCGCCAGCGCGGCCACTCGGGCCCTGCGGGGCGGCGACTTCGTGGTCCATCTCGAGCACGGCATCGGGATCTACCGTGGGATCCAGACGATCGCCGTCGGCGCGGAGGGTGGCAGTCTCGAGGTCGCCGTGGTCGAGTACGAAGGCGGCGCCCGCCTCAACGTCCCGCTGTATCGGCTCGACCAACTCGAGCCGTACCGGGCGGCGGGTGACGGCGAGGCGCCGCCGCCGCGGCTCCACCGGCTGGGCGCGACGACGTGGCAACGGCAGCGCGACAAGGCGCGCGCGGCGATTCGCCGGATGGCGTCGGAGCTGCTCGATCTCTACGCGCGGCGCCAGCTCGCGCCCGGCTATGCCTTCCCGCCCGACACGCCGTGGCAGCGCGAGCTCGAGTCCGCGTTTCTCTACGAGGACACGCCCGACCAGCGGCGCGCCTCCGAGGAAGTAAAGCGCGACATGGAGCGGGCACGGCCCATGGACCGGCTGCTCGTGGGCGACGTGGGCTACGGCAAGACGGAGGTGGCGCTGCGGGCGGCGTTCAAGGCGGTCCAGGCGGGCAAGCAGGTGGCGGTGCTCGTCCCCACCACGATTCTCGCGGAGCAGCACGGCCGTACGTTCCGCGAGCGCCTGGCGGATTATCCGGTCCGGATCGAGGTGTTGTCGCGGTTTCGCGGCGCCCAGGACTCGAAGGACGTCACGCGACGGATGGCGCGCGGCGAAGTGGACATCGTGATCGGGACGCATCGCCTGCTGTCTCGCGACGTGACGTTTCACGACCTCGGGCTCCTCATCGTCGACGAGGAGCATCGCTTCGGCGTGCGGCACAAGGAGCGCCTCAAGGCGCTGAAGCTCGCGGTGGACGTGCTGACGCTGACGGCCACGCCCATCCCCCGCACCCTGCACCTCTCGCTTGCCGGGTTGCGCGACCTGACGCTGCTCGAGACGCCGCCCAAGGACCGCTCCCCGGTGGTCACCTTCGTCGAGCCCTGGGACGACGGGTTGATCGAGGAGGCGCTGGCACGTGAGCTCGACCGGGCGGGTCAGGTGTACTTCGTGCACAACCGCATCGAGACGATCGAAACGGTCGCGGAGCGGGTGCGGACGCTCGCGCCGCCGCGGGCACGGGTGGTGGTGGCGCACGGCCAGCTCAAGGAGGCGGCGCTCGACGAGGTGATGGCGCGCTTCGTCCGCGGCGAGGTGGACGTCCTCGTGTCGACGATGATCGTCGAATCAGGGCTCGACGTGCCGAACGCCAACACGATGCTCGTGAGCCGCGCCGACCAGCTCGGCCTGGCCCAGCTGTACCAGCTGCGCGGACGCGTGGGCCGGAGCCATCGCCGGGCGTACTGCTACCTGCTGGTGCCCGACGTGGTCGATGCCGAGGCCGAGGAACGCCTGCGGGTGCTCGAGCATCACACCGATCTGGGCTCGGGCTATCGCATCGCCCTGCGCGATCTCGAGCTGCGGGGCGCGGGCAATCTGCTCGGTGCCGAGCAGTCGGGGTACGCGCAGGCCGTGGGGTTCGACACCTATCTCCGCTGGCTCCAGGAAACCGTCGAGGCCTTGAAGACGGGGGATGGGGAACGGGGAGCGGGGAAGGGGACGCCACCTGAAGTGGTGTTCGACCAGCCCGCGCATCTCTCCGACGACTACGTGTCGGACGAGGCGGCGAAGCTCGATCTGTACCGCCGGCTGGCGCGGGCCGAAGCGCCTAGCGAGATTGAGGCGGTGCGCGAGGAATTGCGCGACCGCTTCGGGCCGCTCCCGGACGACGCCCGGCGCTTGCTCCTCGTGTCCGAGCTCCGCGCGCTCGGCGCCCGAGCGGGACTGGAGATGGTCCTCGTGAAGGGCGACGAGGCGCGGCTCACGTTTCGGCGAGACGCGACCCCGCGCCTCGCCCGTCTCACGGCGGCGCTCGACGCGGTGCAGTTTGAGGCCGAGGTGCGGCGCGCGGCCCCGCTCTCCCTGCGACTCCGGCGGATCGGCGGCGAGGCGATCGGCCCAGGCCTGGTCCGCGCGCTCAGCGCGGTCCTGGCCGACGCTCACGACTGACAGGAGATGCCATGCGACGGCTGAGTGTGCTGACGATGGTGCTGACGCTGGCGGGCTGCGGCGCCCTGCGGGACGCGTTCTCGGCCCACGCCGAGGTCGTCGGCACCGCGGCGGGCCAGACGCTCGCGGTCGAGCGTCTGGCGAACCTGGTCGGCCGAGCCCCGCGCATCCCGGTGCGGCCCGACGTGCTCACGGGCGTCGCGAACGTCTACCTCGACTACGCCGTGCTCGCCAGCGCGCTGGGCCAGGGGCGCGACCTGCACGACTCGTCCCTCGCCCTCGCGGCGGAATGGCCACTGGTGGTACAGCTGAAATGGGAGCATTACCACCAGCGGCTGCTCGCCGGCCGTGGCAAGGTCACGTCCGCCGACGCCGACTCCGCGTACCGGGCGGGCACCGTTCGCCTGTTCCAGCACATTCTGATCCGGGTGCCGCCCAGCGCGGTCCCGATGGTGGAAGAGCAGCAGAAGAAGAAAGCGGAAGGCGTGCTGCGACAGGTGGCGGCGCGGGGCGGCGCCGGCTTCGGGCAGCTCGCCCGGCAGTACTCGGAGGATCCGGGCTCCAAGTCGCGGGGCGGCTACCTCCCGGCGACGCCGCGGGGGCAGTTCGTCCCCGCGTTCGACAGCGCGGCGTGGGCGCTGGCGCCCGGTGGGCTGAGCGGCGTCGTGCGCTCGCCCTTCGGATTTCACATCATCCGCCGGCCGCCGCTCGCGGAAGTGCGCGATTCGTTCCGAATCGATCTGGAGAGCTCGCGCGCGACCCGCCTCGATTCGCTGTATTTCGATAGCCTCACCAAGGCGCGCCAGCTCAAGGTCGAGGGCGGCGCGGCGGCACGCGTCCGCCAGGCGGTGCCGCAGATCGTCACGGCCCGTGACGACGGCCACACGCTCGCCACGTTCCGGGGGGGCACGTTCCGTGTGAAAGATCTGGCGCGCTGGCTGCTGGCGCTCGATCCCAACGACGTGCGCGGCATCGCGACGGCGTCGGACGACCAGCTCACGCAGTTCGTGAGGCTGCTCGCCCAGCGCGACATGCTGGTCGAGCAGATCGACTCCGCCGGCGTGGTGCTCACGGCGGACGACTGGCATCACGTGCGCGCCGAGCACGACTCCGGCGTCGGCCGGCTCGAGGGGCTGCTGCGGCTCTCGCCCCAGTTGCTCATGGACTCCGCCGCGACGCCCGCAGCCCGCGTCCGGCTCGCGATGGCGCACATGGACGGTTACCTGGATGCCGCGGTCACCCAGGGAAGCGCGCCGTTCCTCCCGGTGCCGCCCTTCCTGGCCGAGGCGCTCCGCCAGGGCGAGACCTGGTCGCTCAACGCCGCCGGCATCGCGCGCGCGGTGGAGCGCGCGCAGGCGATTCGCGCCGCCGACACGACCGCGCGACCGGCGCCGGGCACCGGTCTGAAGCGCGCCCCCGGCCCGCCGCCCGTCGCCGGCGACAGCGTCGCCAAACGGGCGCCGAGCTGACATGCGGACGACATGGGTGACGGTCACGGCGGTGGCGTGGGCCGCCCTCGCGGGACCGCCGGTGGCGGCGCAGGGTCGCTCGGCGACGGCGCGGGCGGTGGACCGCGTCGTGGCGGTGGTGGGCACCAAGCCGATCCTCGCCTCGCAGGTGGAGGAGCAGCTCGTGCTGGCGCAGTCGCAGGGAGCGAAGGTCCCGGAAGACTCGGCCGGGCGGGACGCAGCGCGGCGCCAGATCCTGTCGCAGATGGTGGACGAGGAGCTGCTGGTGCAGCAGGCCGAGCGCGACACTACCATCAAGGTGACCGATCAGGAAGTCCAGGACGCGGTCGAGCAGACGGTGCAGAACGTGCGTAAGCAGTTCACGTCGATCACCGAGTTCCAGGCGCAGCTGCGCGCGGCCGGGTTCGTGTCGGAGGAGGAGTGGCGCCGCTGGCTCGCCGACCAGCAGCGCCGCTCGATTCTCCAGCAGCGGCTGATCGAGACGCTGAAACAGAAGGGCAAGCTGCGGCCGATCCCCCCGTCGGACGCCGAGATGCATGACTTCTGGGAGGGCAACCGGGCGCAGCAGCCCAAGCGCCCCGCGGCAATCTCGTTCCGCCAGATCGTCATCGTGCCGAAGCCCGATTCCGCCGCCAGTGCGCGGGCGCTGCAGCTCGCGGAGTCGCTGGTGGTGGCGTTGCGCACCGGCGCCAACTTCGCCGAGGTCGCGAAGAAATACTCGGCGGACAGCGCCTCGCGCGAGCAGGGTGGGGAGCTGGGCTGGTTCCGTCGCGGCTTGATGGTAAAGCAGTTCGAGGACGTGGCGTTCCGGCTGCGCCCCGGGACGATCTCCGACGTCGTGCCGACCGAGTTCGGCTACCACATCATCCAGGTGGAGCGGGCGCAGCCCGCGGAGATCCTGGCCCGCCACATCCTGATCCAGCCGACGATCTCGGCGGCCCAGTTGGCGATCGCCAAGCGGCTGGCGGATTCCGTGCATGACGCGTTCGCCCACGGGGCCGCGTTCGACTCGCTCGCCCGCCTCTACGCCGATCCGAACGAGCCCAAGCTCGCCGACGCGCTGCCCGTGTCGCAGCTGCCGCCCGATTACGACAAGATCGTGGGCACCGACACCGTGCCGTGCCTGAAGCCCGTTTTCGAAGTAAGCGCCGGTACCGCGCGGCCACGTTTCGTCGTGTTCGAGCTGGTCAAGCGGCTCCCCGAGGGCGAGCTGTCGTTCGACGAGGTGAAGGACCGCATCCGCGACGGGTTGGCGCAGCAGCTCGCCGTCAAACACTACCTCGACCTGCTGCGCCGCACGACCTACGTCGACGTCCGGTTCTAGCGGCGTGGGCCGCCGCCCCCGCCTCGCCGTGACGCCCGGCGACCCGCGGGGGATAGGGCCGGAGGTGCTGGCCAAGGCGCTCGCGCTCGGGCCGTTGGATGCGGAGATCACCCTGCTCGGCGACCAAGGTACCGCTCCCCGCTCCCTGCTCCCCGAAGCAGCGGGGCGACTCGCCGGAGAAGCAGTGGAGGAAGCCGTCCACCTGGCGCTCGCTGGGGAAGTGGACGCCATCGTCACCGGTCCGGTGCACAAGCACGCGCTCCACCTGGCGGGCTTCCGCTATCCCGGTCTCACGGAGTTCCTCTCTCATCTCGCGGGCGACGTGGACGTCGCCATGATGCTCGGCGCTGGCCCGCTGCGCGTGGTGCTGGTCACGACGCATATCCCGCTCAAGGACGTCCCGGCCGCCGTGACGACCGCGCGTCTGGTCGCGTGCGGGCGCATCACCGAACGCGCGCTGCGCGAGTGGTGGGGGATCGACGCGCCGCGGCTCGCGGTGTGCGCACTCAATCCGCATGCCGGCGAGTCGGGCCTGTTCGGTGATGAGGACGAGCGCGTGCTCGCGCCCGGCGCCCGCGCGCTGGGGGCGGCGGGTCCGCTCCCCGCCGACACGGTGTTCGTGCGCGCCCTCAAGGGGGAGTTCGACGCCGTGCTCGCGCCCTATCACGACGTGGGGATGACGGCCGTGAAGGTCGCGGGATTCGGGAAGGGCGTGAACGTCACCCTCGGCCTCCCGTTCCCACGGGTCGCACCGGACCACGGAACGGCGCTCGACATCGCGGGGCGGGGGATCGCGGACCCCGGGTCGATGCGGACCGCGCTCGAGCTCGCCGCGCGGCTGGCGCGGGCCCACCGCTAGCGTTCGGCCTTTACTCTCCGCCTCACTTCGCAGGGGTCTCGGCGCCGACGGTGCGCCGTCCCACGCGCACCTTGCCCACGCGGCGGCCGTCCATCTCCACGATCTCGAACACCGCGCCCTTGACGGCCACCTGGTCGCCGATTTTGGGGAGGCGGCCGATCGCGCCGAACAGAAACCCGCCGATGGTGGTGTAGTCCTGCTCGTCGAGCTCGAGCGCGAACACCCGGTTCACGTCGCGCAGCGGCGTCGCGCCGGAGATCACCGGGGCCGCGCCCGGGGGCGCGACCCGCAGCTCGCCCGAGGGGCGGTCGTACTCGTCGTAAATCTGACCCACGATCTCCTCGAGCAGGTCCTCCATCGTGACCAGTCCAGCCGTGCCGCCGAACTCGTCCAGCACGATGGCGAGGTGGATTTTCTGGCGCTTCATGTCGGCGAGGACGTCTTCGACCTCACGGGTGCCCGGCACGAACATGGCGGGCCGGAGCACGGCGCGGAGGGTCCCGCCCTTGGCCGAGCGGAGGCCGGCCAGAATGTCCTTCGCGTGCACGACCCCGAGGATGTCGTCGAGCGACTCGCCGTACACGGGGTAGCGCGAGCGGCCCGCGACGGCGACCTGGTCCGCCGCCTGCTCGAGCGACAGGTCGGCCGGGAGCGCGACCATCTCGGTGCGCGGCGTCATCACTTCGCGGGCCGTCTTCTCGCTGAACTCGAACACGCCCTGCAGCAGGCGCGCGTCGTCGGCGTCGAGCTTGCCGCGCTTGCGGCTCTGCTCGACGAGCATGCGCAGCTCTTCCGGCGAGTGGATCTGCTCGAGCTCGGCGGTGGTGCCTGTCAGGCCGAGCAGCCGGCCCACCCGCCCGGCGCTCCAGTTGAGGAGATCGGTGAAGGGCCGCGTGATCCAGGAGAAGAAAATGAGCGGGGCCGCGACCCAGCGGCTCGTGGCCTCGGCATGGGTGATGGCCCACGCTTTGGGCGCTTGCTCGCCGAACACGACATGCAGGAACGACACGACGGCGACCGCCACCGTGGATGCCACGCCGCCGCGGGTGAGGAAGTCGAGCAGCGGCGGCAGCGCGGCGAACCAGTCGCGGAACAGGTGCGCGACGGTGTCTTCGGACACGTAGCCGAGCAGGATCGACGCGACGGTGATGCCGAGCTGTGCGGCGGAGAGCTGGCGGTACAGATCCTGGAGCGCCGCCTGCACCGTTCGCGCCTTGCGGTCGCCACGCCGCACCATCGCCTCGATGCGCGTGCGCCGCGCGGCCACGAGCGCGAACTCGGCCGCTACGAAGAACGCATTCGCGAGCACCAGCGCCACCACCGCGAGCAGGCGCAGCCCGAGCGATTCCGAGACGGGGCCAGGCATAGAGGCGGGAACATAGAGCGTGTTGCCCGGCGGCGGAACAGCGGGATATCTTGGGAAAGGGAAGGAGGACGAGGGACGAGTGAGCGCGACGCTCCCACTGGATGTGCAGTGCACCCATCGGGCACCGCTGCGCCACGAGAGCCGCCGGCGGCTCGCGCTGGTGCTCGGCATTACCGCTGCGGTGATGCTGGCGGAAGCGGTGGGGGGATGGCTCGCCCACTCGCTCGCCCTGCTCGCCGACGCCGGTCATATGCTCGCCGACGTCGCCGCCCTGGGTCTGTCGCTCGTGGTCGCCTCCCTCGCGCAACGACCGGCCACCGCGGAGCGGACGTTCGGACTGCAGCGACTCGAGATCGTCGCCGCCCTCGTAAACGGCGCGGCGTTGCTCGCCATCTCGCTCGGCATCGCCCTCGAGGCCTATCACCGGTTTCGCGCGCCGTCGCAGGTGCGCGGCGCCGTGCTGATCGGCGTGGCGGCGGTGAGCCTCGTGGCCAACGCGGCGGGCGCCGCCATCCTGCATCGCGGGCACCACCACTCTCTCAACCAGCGGGGCGCCTACCTCCACATCGTCGGCGACGTGCTCGGCTCGGCGGGTGCGCTCGCGGCCGGCGCGATCATCGTCGCCACGGGGTGGGTGCAGGCCGATCCCCTGATCTCGGTCCTGATCGCGGTCCTCATCCTGGGCAGCGCTTGGCGCCTGGTGAAGGAAAGCACCGACATCCTGCTCGAGGCCGCGCCGGCCCACATCGCGCTCGCCGACGTGCACGACGGGATCGCGTCGATTCCCGGGGTCGCCTCGGTGCACGACCTGCACGTCTGGACCGTCACGAGCGGCGTGATCGCGATGAGCGGCCACCTCGTGGTCCAGAACCCCGGCGACAACCAGCGCGTGCTCGAAGCCGTGCAGGCCCGCTTGGGGACCTTGGGGATCGGGCATGTGACGGTGCAGATGGAGCGGGATCCGACGTGTGACTAGGTGCGTGGTGCGTGGTACGTGGTTGCTGGCGGCCCGGAGGCCAGCCTCGCAACCGGGATAACCACGCACCACTCACCACGTACCACGATTTCTGTGATCTCCCCGCTTGTCTTTTCCGAGCCTCCTTCCTATACTGCGCCCCTCACAGACCGCGCCCCTCACACAGGTACCGTCAGGACCTAGCCCCTTGCAGATCCGCAACATCGCCATCATCGCCCACGTCGACCATGGGAAGACCACGCTGGTGGACCAGATGCTCCGCCAGTCGGGGGTGTTCCGCGCCAACCAGCAGCTCACCGAGCGGGTCATGGACTCGAACCCGCTGGAACGCGAGCGGGGCATCACCATCCTGTCGAAGAACACCGCCGTGCACTGGGACGGCACGAAGATCAACATCGTGGACACGCCCGGGCACGCGGACTTCGGGGGCGAGGTGGAGCGCATCCTGCGCATGGTGGACGGGTTCCTGCTGCTGGTGGATGCCGCCGAGGGGCCGATGCCGCAGACGCGCTTCGTGGCGGGGAAGGCCTTGGCGCTGGGCCTGAAGCCGATCGTGCTGGTGAACAAGATCGACCGGCAGGACGCCGAGCCGCTGCGGGTGCACGACGAGGTGCTCCAGCTGTTCCTCGATCTGGAGGCCACGCAGGAGCAGTTCAACTGTCCTTTCCTTTATACGTCGAGCCGTGCGGGCACCGCGACGGCCGACCTGCGGACCCCGGGGACGGATCTCAAGCCGTTGTTCCAGACCATCCTAGACACGATCCCACCCCCCGTCGCCGACCCCGCCGGCCCGTTCCAGATGCTCGTCTCCACCCTGGACTATTCGTCGTACCTGGGGCGCATCGCCATCGGGCGGATCGAGCGGGGGCGGGTGCGCGTGGGCGAGACGGTGGCGTTACTTCCGCTGGGCGCCCCCGGTCCTGTAGGAGATGGGCCGTATGAGCAGGCGCGTGTCGTGAAGCTCTTCTCATTCGAAGGGCTGGAGCGGGTCGAGGTGCAGGACGCCTCGGCCGGCGATATCGTGGCACTCGCCGGCATGGTGGGCGTCGAGATCGGCAAGACCGTGACGGCGCCCGACTATCTCGAGCGGCTGGCGGGGATTGCGGTCGAGGAGCCGACGATCTCGGTGGACGTCAAGGTGAACGACTCCCCCTTCGCGGGACGGGAGGGGAAGTTCGTCACCGGCCGCCAGGTGCGCGACCGGCTGTTTCGGGAGCTCGAGAAGAACGTCGCGCTCCGGGTGGAGGAAACGGACGACCCCCAGACGTTCACGGTATCGGGTCGGGGGGAGCTGCACCTCGGCATCCTGATGGAGACGATGCGGCGCGAGGGGTTCGAGTTCCAGGTGAGCCGCCCGCGGATCATTCCGCGAGAGGGGCCGAACGGCGAGCGGCTCGAGCCATACGAGGAGCTGATGGTCGACTGCCCCGAGGGGTATCTCGGCGTCGTGATGGAGAAGCTGGGGCCGCGCCGGGCGGAGCTCCTGGACATGAAAAACCCCGGGGTGGGGATGGTGCGGATGCGGTTCAAGATTCCGGCGCGGGGCCTCCTGGGGTACCGCTCGGAGTTTCTGACGGACACGCGCGGGACCGGAGTCATGCACCACCGTTTCTTCGACTACGGTCCCTGGGCGGGCCCGCTGCAGGGGCGGAGCCGCGGCGTGATGGTGGCGGACCGAGAAGGGGTGGCGGTGGGGTTTGCGCTCTTCAATTTGCAGGAGCGCGGGACGATGTTTGTGAAGCCGGGCGACGCGGTGTACGAGGGAATGGTGGTGGGGGAGAACGTCCGGACGGGTGACATGGACGTGAACCCGTCGAAGGAGAAGAAGCTCACGAACATGCGGACGACCGCGTCGGACGAGATGATTATTCTGGAGCCGCCACGGCAGATCACGCTGGAACTGGCGCTCGAATACATCGAGGACGACGAGTTGATCGAAGTGACGCCGTCGTCCATCCGGCTGCGCAAGCGGGCCCTGGGCGCCACCGAGCGCCGCAAGCTGGCGCGCAACGCGCGGGCGGCCGAGGAGTCGTAAGAGGAGTCGGATAGCTCGTTCACACCAATGCCAACCTCAGCTGGGGGTGACAATGTTGTCCCGTGAGACGTCGGACTGGTCGCTCAAGCGTCGCAGCGACAGTCTCGGCGACGAAGAGTTCGAAGACTTCGAAGAGGACAAGGACCTGGACGAGGACTTCGACGACGAGCTGGAGGAGGACGAGCTTGACGAGGAGGAGCTGGACGATCTCGACGAGTACGACGACCTGGACGACGAATTCGACGACGACGAGGACGAGGAGTTCCGCCCCAAGAAGGGGCCGAGGCGGGATTGGGAGTGAGCGGCGGGCGGGGCCTGTAGCTCAGGTGGTTAGAGCGCACGCCTGATAAGCGTGAGGTCGGTGGTTCAACTCCACCCGGGCCCATGAAATAAAAAAGACGTCGCGCAGAACCGTAGCTCACGGTCTTGCGCGACGTCTCTCGTTTGACGTCGTTATTGTCTCGCTACGGCATGACGTTGCCGAAGTCGATTAGGTCCGCAGTGCTGGCATCCATCAAGGTGAACGTATAACCCCCTATCGGACACGTGCCCCCACCCGACGGGAAGGTCTCAGTCCAGCCGATCTGTAGCTCTTCACATACCGTGTAGGTGCCGGCGGGTAGACCGACGAAGGAGTAGCGCCCCGTGGCGTCGGTGAGCGTCGACCCGCTCACCGGACCGCTCAGATCGACGCACCAGCCCGGGAGACCTGGGGAGTTGAGGACGTCTTGGAACACCTGCCCCACGATCGCCGCGGTCCCGCCCGGCGCCGGCGTCTGGCTGCACGTCGGAGGGGGAGGTGGCGGTTGCGGCACGCACAGGCCCCGATGGGCATTCGCGGTCCCCGAGTCCGAGCGATTCTCGTCGCCGCTACCGTTTTCGCAGGAGCTGTTGCCGGGCAAATCTGATCCCGTCTGAGACACGCCGAGGGCCAGGGGCGTCGCCAGCAAGGCGAGAACGACTACGTAGGCACGCATCGTACGCTCCTCATGCTGTAGGGAGGCTGAGACTCAAGGAGGGCGCGGCGGCCTCAAGTTGCCCCAGTGGGGCGATCCACGATCAACCGCGGCAATCGCGCGGGCCGTAGCGCACATCACACGCCCGTTGGTTACATGCGGGGAAGCGTGGCGGATGAGATGCAGAGGCGCGTTGCGAAGTAACGACGACGGAAACGCGTCGCACTTGACGGCACGACCGTCGATGTTAGCGTGAAGCCGTCGGCAGTCTTTCACCGCCCCGTTGCGCCCGCGAACGGCTCAGCGGGGCGTTTTCTATGCGGAGGGTGAGGTCTCGCTATGCCGTCTCCGGCGCCGCTCCACCCCGCGCCCACCACAATCAAATTGCTGCTCGCGGACGAGCGACTCGTCGTCCGCGAGGGCCTCAAACGCATCCTGACGCTGCCCGGTATGAGGGTCGTCGGCGAGGCGGCGACGCGCGACGAGGTGCTCGAGCAATCCCGCAGCGCCGATCCGGACGTGCTCCTCCTCGACCCGTTCCTCGGCGGCCCGAACATCCTTTCACTGATCCGCGAGATGAAGCGCCGCCACCTGCGCTGCGGCGTGCTCGTGTTGAATGTGGAAGGGGAAGACCCCGATGCCCTGCGGATCTTGGGGGCCGGAGCGGTGGGATACGTGAGCAAGGATTACTCCCGGCGCGAGCTGCTGGAGGCGATCCGGCAGGTCGCACGCGGAGCGTCGTACGTCAGCCCGTCCCTCGCGGCCGTGCTGATCGCGCGCATGAGCGGTGGCAAACGGCCGCGGCACGAGGCACTGTCGGAGCGGGAATACCAGGTCCTGTGCCTGTTCGGCTCCGGGCTCCCGTTCAAGCAGATCGCGGCCGACCTCGGGGTGAGCCCGAAAACGGTGAGCACCTACCGGAGCAGAATACTCGACAAGCTCAAGCTCAAGGGGAACGCCGACATCATCCGCTATGCGATCGAGCACCGTCTCGTGCTCACGGCGAGCCCGGCGCTACCTCGTCGTCGGAAAAGTACGACAGACCCCTCCCACGAAGTCTGACAAGGCGCGTCGGACATCCGGCCTGACCACGCGCCGCGAATCGCGTCGCCGCGACATACACGCAGGCCCCACAGTGATGCGCAGCGCCCACCTGTCGCGCGCGGTCCACGATTGCGGCGACGCCACAGGGCGGCACCGGCCTTGCCCCCCATGCGGAGCGCTCACGGTTTCCCCGTGGGCTCCTCTCAGGGAGGCGACTATGACGATTAGATGGAACTCGTTCTTGCGCGGAAGCGTGCTCGCGGTCGTAGCACTGGGGCTGGCGTGCTCGGAGCGCTCGGATCCCGCCGCACCCGGAATTTTGGCGGACGCGACCGCGCCGTCAGCCACCCAGGCAATGACCTATAGCGGTCGCGCCACGGTGGTGCAGGCCACGCTGCTCACTCCGGTTTCCGCCAGCGTTCCACTGGTCGACGCTGGCCCCCTGCCGTCGTCCGGCGGCGCCATGGAGGCGTCGTTCCTGAACGCGAGCGTGCCCGGCCTCCTCACGGCCGAAGTGCTAGACGCGGAGACCGTGGGCCAGGGCAATGCGAGTCGGTCCGAAGCGTCCGTGGCGGAACTGACCCTCACAGTCGGCGGCAACACCATCTCGGCGGATTTTCTCCAAGCGCGCGCGACGGCCATGTGCACCGACAATGGCGCAACGGCGAGCGGCAGCTCCGACATCACGGAGCTTACCGTGAACGGGCAGACGGTCGCGATCTCCGGGATGCCCAACCAGACCGTGACGTTGCCCACTGGCCTCGGTAAGCTCATCATCAATGAGCAGACCCCTGGCATAGGAGGCATCACCGTCAACGCCCTCCACGTTATCGTGGACGGAGTCGCGGACGTCGTCATTTCCTCGGCGCACGCGGACATCACTTGCCAGCCCGCCCCGCCCCCACCTCCGCCGCCCGGCTGCACCCCGGCGGACTTCGTCACAGGCGGCGGATGGATCACCTCCACCCCCTCCGGGGCGAAAGCGAACTTCGGGGTCGCGGGCGGGATCAAGCAGGGCGCGTATTGGGGTCATCTGACCTACCACGATCACGGCTCGAGCGACCTGCAGGTGAGGGGCACGGGTGTGACCAATTATGCATCTCCGGACCTCACCAACAATCCCACTCTGCGGCACATCGAGGGCACGGCCGAGATAAATGGCGCAAGCGGATTCACCTACGCGGTCGATGTGGCCGACAAGGGCGAGCCTGGACGCAACGACACTTTCGCGATCAGTTTGTCGAACGGCTACAAGGCGTCGGGCACGCTCGACGGCGGCAACATCCAGCTGCACACGCCCGTCTGCCAGTAACGGCGGAACCGGACCGCCAGGAGCACGGGGAGCCTCGCCGCTCAGTGGCGGCGAGGCTCGGTGCTTGTGGCTATATTCGCTCACGGCGTCGAACGTAAGTCCGCGATTAAGGGCCCTACCGGCGCCGCACGGATCAATCCGCCACTAGTGAGTCCCATCATGAGCCGGCTACTCTCGCCGTGGTGCAGCGCTCGATCGCTCACCGCGGCCATCCCGTTGGTGTGCGCGGCCACCCTGCTGGGGGACGTGCCGTCTCGCAGTTGGACGTCGCTCGGCAACATGCCGGCGGGCCGACCGATTCCGCACGGTGTCGAGTATCGCAGTCGCCAGGGCGGGGTGCGCATCACGGTTGCCGCGCCCGGAGTCATTCGGGTGCGGTTCTCGCCGACCCCGCAGTTCGGCCGCGACCACTCCTATGCGGTGAGCGAGGGCGGGCCGCGCGCCACCGATGCGCGGTTCACACCCGGCACCAATCGTGACCAGCTCCGCACCGCGGGGCTCACCGTCGAAATCCGGCGCACCCCGTTTCGGTTGCGTTTCCTGGATGATCGCGGGGAGGTGCGCGACGAGGACTACGCTCCCGACGGCATGGCGTCGAATGGCAGCCGGATGCGGGTGTGGAAGGTGCTACGCGACGACGACCACTTCTATGGATTCGGCGAAAAGACCGGGCCGCTCGACAAGCGGGGCGCGAAGCTGGGCGGTACGGCGCTCGTGATGTGGAACTCCGACGTGTACGGCTACGACAACTCCACCGATCCCCTGTACGACGACATCCCCTTCTTCATGGTGCTGCGAGACGGCCGCGTACACGGCGTCTTTTTCGACAACACCTACCGATCGACGTTCGACATCGGCAAAGAGAGTCGCGCCTACTACGACTTCGGGGCCGAGGGGGGCGAGCTCGACTACTACGTCATCGCCGGCCCGAGCCCGGCCGACGTGCTGGCCCGCTACAGCGACCTCACCGGCCACATGCAGCTGCCGCCGCTCTGGGCGGTGGGGTACCAGCAGTGCCGCTACAGCTACTATCCCGACAGCACGGTGCGGGCGATCGCGCGTGAGTTTCGCAGGCGCCGCATTCCCGCCGACGCGGTGTGGTTCGACATTCATTACATGAAGGACTACCGGGTGTTCACCTGGGACCACGACCGCTTCCCGGCTCCCGAGCAATTGCTCGCCGATCTCGATCGCGCCGGGTTCTCCACCGTCGCGATCGTCGATCCGGGCGTGAAACGGGATCCCGGCTACTCCGTGTATGACGACGGCGTGGCGCGGGACGTCTTCGTGCATAGGCCCGATGGATCGCTGTTCGTCGGTCCGGTGTGGCCTGGGCCCGCGGTGTTCCCCGACTTCACCCGGGCGAGCGCGCGGGCGTGGTGGGCCGATCAGATCGCGCGATTTAGCTCCGCCGGTCTCACCGGCATCTGGAATGACATGAACGAGCCGTCGGTGTTCAATGTCGCGTCGGCCACCATGCCGGATGACGTGCTCTTCGCGAACGACGGACAGCCGGGTAACCACGCCCAGGATCACAACGTGTACGGGCAGCAGATGTCGCGCGCCACGCGCGACGGGCTGCTGAAGCTGCGGCCGCGCGAGCGACCGTTCGTGCTGACGCGCGCGACCTACGCGGGCGGGCAGCGCTACGCCGCCGTTTGGACCGGTGACAACACGGCGGACTGGCAGCACCTGAGCGACGGCATCACCACCCTGCTCGGCATGGGGATCTCGGGGTATCCGTTCGTCGGCAACGATATCGGTGGCTTCGCGGGACGCGGCTCGGCCGAGCTCTGGACACGCTGGGCCGAGCCGGCGGCGTTCTTTCCGTTCATGCGCGGCCACGCCGAGTTTTCGACCCCGCCCAAGGAGCCGTGGGCGTTCGGCGAGCCGTGGGAGACCTACAACCGACGCGCGATCGAGCGGCGCTACACGTACCTGCCGTACATCTACAACGCGTTCTACGAGAGCTCGCACAGCGGGATGCCCATGATGCGCGCGCTGGTGCTCGAGTCCCCCGACGATCCCGCGACGTACAACCTCTCCAGCGAATTCTTGTTCGGCCACGACCTACTCGTGGCGCCCGTGCTCGCGCCCGGTGACAGCGGCCGTAACGTGTATTTCCCTCAAGGCACGTGGTACGATGCCGAGCGTCTGAAGGAGTTTGCGGGAAGGAAGTGGACGGCGGTGCCGGCGGCGATCGATGCGCTGCCCCTGTTCGTGCGGGAGGGGGCGATCCTGTTTCGCGCACCGGTCATGCAGACGACGCGCGACTGGGTCACGGCGCCGCTCAGCTTCGAAGTGTTCGCCCAATCTGCGACCAGTCGCACCTACTACGAGGATGACGGCAAGTACGACGGCGCATCGTCCGTCCGCGAGGTGCGGTACACGCCTGATGCGTCAGGCGCGACGTTTCATCTGAGCGCCGCGCGCGGCGCCTATCAGCCGCAGCATCAGGCCAACCTCGTGGTCATTCATTTCGCTCGCCGTCCCCAGCAGGTGGTATGGCGCAGCGGCAATCAGGAGCGGCCGCTCGCCGATTGGACCTTCGATGAGCCGACGCAGACCTTGACGGTCTGGTTCCCGCAGGCGACGGAAGAGGCTGAGTTGGTGTTGCGGTGGTGAGTTAGCCCCGGCATGACATCCGTCGCCTCTCCCCGCGTCGTGAACATCGAAGACCTGCGCCTGCTGGCGCGGCGCCGCCTCCCCAAGGTGGTCTTCGACTACCTGGATGGCGGCGCTGAAGGCGAGGTCACGCTGCGCGAAAACCGCCGCGCTTTCGACGCGGTGACCTTCCGGCCGCACCACGCGGTGAGCGTGTCCGGCGTCGATCTGCGCACCGCGGTGCTGGGCAGCGAACTCGCCTTCCCCCTGCTGCTCGCGCCGGTCGGGTACAGCCGGCTGATGCATCCCGCCGGCGAGCGCGCCGCCGCCGGCGCCGCCGGCGCGGCGGGTGCCGCATACATCCTTTCCACCATGTCGGGGCACAAGCTCGAGGAGGTGAAGGCCGCCTCGTCGGGGCCCGTGTGGTACCAGCTCTATCTGATCGGCGGCCGGGACGCCGCCGAGGCGGCGATCGCGCGCGCCCGGGCCGCGGGGTACGCGGCGCTGGTCGTCACGATCGACACGCCCGTCGCGGGGCTGCGCGAGCGCGACGTCCGCAACGGCGTGGCCGAGCTCCTCGACGGCTCGTTCGGCGCGAAGCTCCCCTTCCTTCCCCAGCTGCTCGCCCGTCCCGCGTGGCTCGCCTCCTTCCTGCGGGACGGCGGCGTCCCCGCGTTGCCGAACGTCGTAGCGCCCGGCCAGGGGCCGATGCCGCTTGTGGACGTCACCACGGCGCTGGCCCGCGCCGCTGTGACCTGGGAGGACCTGCGCTGGCTGCGCGATGCCTGGCACGGACCGATGGTCGTCAAAGGGGTGCTGACGGGCGACGACGCCTGCCGCGCGGTCGACGCCGGCGCGGCGGCCGTCGTCGTTTCCAATCACGGGGGGCGCCAGCTCGACGGCGTCCCCGCCTCGCTGCGCGTGCTCCCGGAAGTCGTGACGGCCGTCGGCGGCCAGGCCGAAGTCCTGATGGATGGGGGCATCCGTCGCGGCAGCGACATCGTGAAGGCCATCTGCCTCGGCGCCCGGGCCGGGCTGGTCGGTCGCGCGTACGCCTACGGGCTCGCGGCCGCGGGCGAGGCGGGTGTCACCCGCGCGCTCGACATCCTGCGAGCCGACATGGAGCGAACCCTCAAGCTGCTGGGGTGCGCCACGATCAGCCAGCTGGATCGGTCGTTCGTGGATACGACGGCGTAGGTCCCCCGGCGGACGCCGCTGCGTGCTCGCGCGCGTGCGCCACCAGGTCCAGGCCGGTCTTCAATACGACGAGCAGCGCCAGTGCGAACACCGGCGAGCCCAACGCCTGAACCAGAACCCCCCCTCCCAGGATCACCACGTGGAGCACCATCACGCGGCCGTACGGCCGGGTCATCAGCATGGCGAGCGGGGCGGTGCGGTACTCGCCGGCTCCGATGTAGTTGAAGGCAAACGACACGCCGTGACTCGCAGCCAGGGTCAGCGCAGCGGGCCAGATGCCGGCGCCTTGCACGGCGTGAAGAAATTCGGTCGGGCCCGGGAAACCGCGCTCGTGCATGCCGCCGAACAACGTCAGCACGAACACCCCGTGGACGGTCGTGAACATGCCGTAGTGCACGATGAAAAAGGGGATCATGCCCGCCTTCGCCACCCACATCAGCGGGTTGTCCGGCTGCGCCCACAGCATGCGCAGGATGTTGAACCCCCCCACAATCACGTTCTCGACCCAGAAGAGCAGCAGCGTCGCAAACACGCTCCAGCCGAAGAACAACACGCCGGCAAGCGGCACCAGATTCGCCGCCACCAGCACGAGGGCGCTGGGGGACAGGCGCAGGCCGGCGACGACGGTCGCTGGCGTCGGGGTGAGGTTGGGCGGCGTCATGACGCTTGAACGATGGGTCCTGGAGGCGGCGGCGCCAAGGACTTGCCGGCCCGCCGGCACCCGAGGATCTTGCCCGGGTGAGTAACGTAAATAACAACCTGGCCGTGGTGGGGCTGTCGGGCAGCCCGGCCGCGAGCTCCAAGTCGCGCGTGCTGGTGGAATACGCGCTGGCGCGGGCCGCGGGGCGCGGGGCTCGAGCCGAGCTCGTGGACCTGGCGGCACTGCCCGCGGACGCGCTGCTGGGCCGCGGCTCGGCTCCCGCCGTCGCGGCGGCGCTCGCCGCGGCGGCTCGGGCGCGCATCGTGGTGGCGGGAACACCGGTCTACCGCGCCACCTATAGCGGCCTGTTGAAGGTGTTCTTCGATCTGTTGCCGCCGGACGGCTTGCTCGGCAAGATCGGCATCCCGATCGTGACCGGTCACGATCGCGGCCACTCGCTCGCGGTGGATCACGGGCTGCGGCCCCTGTTCGCGAGTCTGGGCGCCACCGTGGTCGCGAGCGGCGTGTACGGCACGAGCGCCCAGTTCCAGGACGGTAAGGCCGCACCCGAGTTGCTCCAGGCCGTGGATCGCGCGGTCGAGGAGGCGCTGGCCCTCGCCGGCGCCGCCATGCCCTGAGGAGACCAGGACGTCACATGAGCGCCACGCCGCAACATCCCCTCGCGATCTATTACGAGCACCCCGACTGGTTCCGTCCCTTGTTTGACGAGCTGGATCGCCGGCGGGTGCCGTACGTACGCCTCGGCGCCGCGAGCCACCGGTTCGACACCGCAGACGGGCGACCGCCCTACTCGCTCGTCTTCAACCGGATGAGCCCGTCGGCGTACCTGCGAGGCGCGGGGAATGCGATCTTCTACACGCTGCATTACCTGGCCCATCTCAAGCGTCACGGCGTGCGCGTCATCAACGGCTACGACGCCTGGGTCACCGAGACGTCCAAGGCGCTGCAGCTGTCGTTGCTCGAGCAGCTGGGGCTGCCCTTCCCCGCGGCGCGGGTCATCAACCACGCGGCCCAAGCGCCCGAGGCGGCGCGCGGGCTGCGCTTTCCCGTCGTGCTGAAGCCCAACATCGGCGGCTCCGGCGCCGGCGTGCGCCGGTTCGAGACGCCTGAGCAACTCGAGCAGGCGGCGCAGGCGGGGACGCTGGATTTGGGTATCGATCACACGACCCTGGTCCAGGAATACATTCCGGCCGCCGACCAGCGCATCACGCGGGTCGAGGTGCTGGGGGGGCGGTATCTGTATGCGATCCGCATCTACACCTCGGGCGAGAGCTTCAACCTCTGTCCGGCCGACGTGTGCCAGACCGTGGGCGGCGCCGAGCTGGTGCGCGGGGCGTGCCCCGTGGACGCGCCCAGGAACAATCTCCGGGTCGAGGGCTACACGCCGCCCCCGGAGATCGTGGCGCAGGTGGAGTGCATCATGCAGGCGGCGCACATCGACGTGGGAGGCGTGGAGTACATGATCGACGCACGCGACGGTCGGTTGTACTTCTACGACATCAACGCCCTGTCGAACTTCGTGGCCGACGCACGCCGCGTGGTGGGGTTCGATCCCTTCGCCCGTCTGGTCGATTACGTGGAACGGGAGGCCGTCTGACCATGCGTTTCGGCTACTGGCTCCCGGTGTTCGGCGGCTGGCTACGCAACGTCCCCGACGAAGGGATGGAGGCGAGCTGGGCGTACGTCCGCCGCCTGGCGCAGCGGAGCGAGGCGATCGGCTTCGACCTGACCCTGATCGCCGAGCTGAACCTCAACGACATCAAAGGACCGGAGGCACCGTCGCTCGATGCCTGGAGCACGGCGGCGGCGCTGGCGGCGGTGACCGAACGGCTCGAGCTGATGGTGGCCGTCCGGCCCACCTTCCACCTGCCCGCCCTGCTCGCGAAGCAGGCCGCGAACATCGACCACATCAGTGGCGGTCGGCTCACGCTGAACGTGGTGTCGTCCTGGTGGTCGGGTGAAGCCCGGCAGTACGGCGTCGCGTTCGACCAACACGACGCGCGCTACGCGCGGACGGCGGAGTGGCTCGAGGTCGTAACGGGGATGTGGTCGGCGCCGCGCTTCAGCTTCGCCGGTCAGTACTACCGGGTGGAGAACGCGCTGCTCGAGCCCAAGCCGCTGTCGCGCCCCCGCCCCACGCTGTACGCGGGGGGCGAGTCCGACGCCGCGAAAGATCTCATCGCGCGCGCGTGCGACGCCTACCTGATGCACGGCGACCCGCCCGAGCGGATCGCCGCCAAGGTGGCGGACATGCGAGCGCGGCGCGAGCGCCTGGGGGGGGGCCTGCCGCCGCTCACGTTCGGGCTCGCCGCGTACGTCGTATGCGCCCGGTCGGAGGCGGCTGTACGACACGAGCTGGCGCGCATTACCGACGTGCGCCAAAGCGCCGCCGGGTACGCCAACTATCAGGACTGGCTCGCCAACACGCAGCTCGAGCAGCAGGTGAGCCTCGAGGACTACTCCGTGTCGAACCGGGGCCTGCGCGCGGGACTCGTGGGCACGGCACCGCAGATCGCCGAGCGCATCCGCGAGTTCGAGCGGGCCGGAGTGGATTTGCTGCTGCTGCAGTTCAGCCCGCAGTACGAGGAGATGGAGCGGTTCGCGGCCGAAGTGATGCCGCTCGTCGAGACCGTCCCGGCCGGGCCGCCCAGCTGACGGATCCCGACGCCATCGGCTGGTGGGCCACGGTGCGCCAGGCACTCCGCGGCTCGCACTGGCTGTTGCGTCGTCGCTACATCCCTCGCCGCTTGACAGAGTAGCCCGCACGTCCCCACCCTAGTGCTCCCAAGCAGCGCCATCGGCCCCGTTGCGCCCGCGATACGGCCAACGGGGCGTCGTGTCTTACAGCGAGGGCGAGCCATGGATGCGAAACAGTTGTTGGACAGTCTCGAGCACGGCGTTGTGGCGATCGCGCCCGATTGGACGATCGCCGCATGGTCCGCCACGGCTGCGCGCATCACCGGCCTTCCGGCCGAGCGCGTGCTGGGTCAGAGTTTCTGGGTCGCGTTCCCGGCCGCCAAGGCCACCCACATCGAGCGCGTGCTGCAGCAAGTGCTGCACGACGGCAAACCGCAGATGTATCTCGCGCCCGCGGCCGCGAGCGATTTCCCGGGGATGGTGTTCGAGACCCAGGTCAGCCGCGGGCCGCACAACCATCTCATCATGATGTTCCGGCAGGTGCGCGAGCAGCTCGACCCCGAATCGCGCGCCGCTCACCTGATGAGCGCGCTCGAGACCGAGCGCCGTCTGTACCTGCAGCTGTTCAGCTCGCTGCCCACTCCCGGCCTGGTGCTCACCGTGGACGGGCAGATCCTCGACGCAAATCCCGAAGGCGTCAAGCTGCTCGGCGCCGCCGATCCGGTGGCGTTGCGGGGGCGTCCCATGGGCGACTGGACGCCCGCCGCTCACCGCGCTCCTCTTGCCGCCGCCCTGCGGGACGCGGTCACACAACGTCAGGAGCTTCGCCTCACGGTGGAATATGCGGGCGAGCCGCCCCACGACGTGCGCGCCGTGATCGTGAACGTGGATCCGATGCGCCAGTCGCCCAAGCTGCTGTTCCTCGCGCTGGACGTGTCGCGCGAGGCGCTGCTGCAGCAACGCCTGCTCCAGGCGGACCGGCTCTCCCAGCTCGGCGCGCTGGTGTCGGGGGTGGCCCACGAGCTGAACAATCCCCTGGCCGCGATCGCGGCGTTCGGCGAGGCCCTCGTGCTGGACCCCAGCCAGGCCGACGTCCAGGAGAGCGCGGAGGTGATCCGCAGTGAAGCGATGCGTGCCGGTCGCATCGTCCAGACGCTGCTCGACTTCGCGCGCCAGCGGCCGCGCGTCCAGACCGCCGTGGACCTGGGGGAGATCGCCGACCGCGTGCTCGCGTTGCAGCGGAGCGGGTTCAAGAAGGCACGCATCCGGGCCAGCGTATCCGTGCCGAAGGACGTCCCCGCCGTGGCGGGCGACCCGCAGGAGCTGCAGCAAGTGCTCTTGAACGCCGTCGTGAACGCGCGCCAGGCGATCGAGAACAGCGGCCGCCCGGGCCAGATTGGCATCGCCGCCCAGGTCACGGGCCAGCACGTCGTCGTGACCGTCGAAGATACCGGGCCGGGCGTGCCGGCCGACATCCTCGATCGCGTGTTCGAGCCCTTCTTCACGACCAAGGCGGATCAGGGCACGGGGCTCGGCCTGGCGATCAGCTTCGGGCTCGTGCGCGGGATGGGCGGCCGGATGTGGATGCAGAACGTGGAGGGCGGCGGGGCACGGCTCTCGTTCGAGCTTCCCGTGGACGCGGGCGACGCGAGCGCGCGGTCCGCCGCCGACCCGGCGTCGGACAGCCGGCGCCTGTCGGTGCTGGTGGTCGAAGACGAAGACAGCGTACGCCGCGCCATGGCGCTGCTCGCCAAACGGCTGGGGCACGAGGTGACCAGCGTGGGGCGGTTCGCCGACGCGACGGAGCGCCTGGCGGCGCCCAACGTCCGCTACGACGCGCTGCTCGTCGACGTCCATCTGGACGACGAGCACACCGGCTTCGATCTGTTCGAGCGGCTGCGGGAGGAGGGTCGGGGGCGAGAACGGCACATCGTCTTCACCACCGGCGACTCGATCTCGCTGCATACGCGCGACGCGCTACAGCGGGCCGATCGGCCCGTGCTGCGCAAGCCGTTCAGCCTCGACGAGCTGCGCGAGATGCTCGAACGTGTGGCGGGGGGTTGAGGCGGGCGCTGCCAGTCTAGGCCGCCGCGACGACGGCGCGGGCGCGCGCGCGCTTGCGCGGCTGCGCGGCGCGCTGTGCGCGGTAGAACGCGACGGTTTGCCGGAGCCCTTCCTCGAAGTCGACGACCGGCTCGTAGCCGACCAGGCGCCGTGTTTTGGCCAGCGCCGCGACGGAATCGCGGACCTCCCCCGCCCGTCCCTCGGTGTACAGCGGCGCGAGGGGAACGCCGGCCAGTGTGCGGACGTGGTCCCACAGCTGGTTCACGCTCACGCCCTTGCCGCACCCCACGTTGAACACCTGCCCCGCCACCCCCGCGGCGGGTGCCTCCGCCGCGAGCAGGTTGGCGTGCACGACGTTCGCGATGTACACGAAATCGCGCGTCTGACCGCCGTCGCCGAAGATCGTGGGGCGCTCGCCCGCCAAGGCGGTGGCGATGAAACGCGGCACCACCGCGGCGTACTGCGAGTTCGGGTCCTGGCGGGGCCCGAAGATGTTGAAGTAGCGCAGGACCACCGTCTCCAGCCCGTAGGTCGCGTGGAAGGCGACGCAGTACTCCTCGCCGGCGAGCTTGGACGCCGCGTACGGCGACAGCGGCCGTGTCACGTGCTCCTCCGAGTTCGGCAGCGTGGCGGGGTTTCCGTACGCCGAGGTGGAGCCGGCGTATACCACCCGGTGTACGCCCTTCTCTCGCGCCGCGAGCAACACGTTCAGCGTGCCGGTCGCGTTCACTTGGTGGGTGACGAGCGGCTCGTCCACCGATCGCTGCACCGAAGTCACGGCGGCATGATGCAGCACGCAGTCGACATGCTCCACCGCGCGGCGGCACGTGTTCAGATCGGTCACGCTCCCACGGATGAAGCGGATGTCACGTCGCACGGCCGCGAGGTTCGTGCGGCGGCCGGACGACAGATCGTCCAGCACCGTAACGTCGTGCCCTGTGGCGACGAGGTGCTCCACCAGGTGCGAGCCGATGAAGCCCGCACCTCCCGTGATCAGATAGCGCACGCAGTTCCCTTGGTCATCGGCCTGCGTCCTGCCCCTTGCAGGAATCCGGCCAGCGCGTCCGGACACGGGTCCCGCCACTCTGTCCCCCTGCGGGGTGCCACCGAGGTTGTAGCGCTCGGGCAACAGGTGTCTCGCGGCCGGTGAGGTTCACGGAGTTCACGATTGCAACGGTCAAGCCGCTGGATCACGCTGAGGAGATCAAGCGGTTGTTCGTAGCGCACGGCCGCGTCGACTGCCCGGAGTTTTTCGACACACGCCACGCGATTCGTTGCGCCCGCTTCGTCACGCGGCGTGTGTCGACGCCGCTGCTCGCGGCCCCGCTGACGACGACTGGGGACGCCGTGCGGGGCGCGGTGCAGCAATGGGAGATCACGGATCTGGCGTGCGATCGGTAGCGACGCCACGCCGCGCGCGCGCCATGCCTGCGGGCACGTGGCCACGCTGTCGCGCGCTCGCGACAGGGATGCGCGAGCACGATGGACCCCTGGTTGGTCGGCCGCTTCACGGCACGGCCGTTGCCGCCACGAGGCTGTATGAGCCAACCACTGCGTAACCGACAGGAGCAACGTGGCGACCGAGCCGGAGCTCCCCCGCCGATGCATCATTCTTCTCTCGACATGTTGGAGTCTGCCCGCCGGGGGAGGCGTCCTGTCCCGATGCAACCGGGATTCGTGTCCGGGCTGCTGAGCCGGATCAGCCGAATGCCCGACCGCCTGCTGCACAATGGCCGGCGCCGGGCGGCGTTGGCGCTGTTGGCGGGCGCGGAGCGAGCTCCAGCGTCGGTGCTGGTGATCTGCAACGGCAACATTTTCCGGAGCCCGTTCGCGGCCGCGGTGCTGCGACGGGCGCTCGAGCTGCGCGGCCTGGGGCGCGTACGGGTCGACTCGGCAGGCTTTGCCGGGCCGGGTCGGCCGACGACGGCCGACGCGGTCGCGGCCGCGGCGCAGCGCGGCGTCGATCTCAGCCAGCATGCGTCTCAGCTCGTCATGGCCGATCTCGTGCGCGCTGCCGATCTGATCGTCGTGATGGACGCGATGCAGCGCCGCATGATCTGCGAGCGGTTCGGGCGCAGCCCGCGGGGAGTGCTGCAGCTCGGGGACTTCGATCCACTGCCCGTCGCGTCTCGGGGCATCGAGGATCCCGTGGAGCAGGGGCCCGAGGTGTGTGTCCGAGTGTACGCGCGCATCGAGCGCTGCGTGGAAGAGCTGGCGCAGGCGCTGGGCACGCTCGCGCAATCCAGACGCGCGGCGGTGCCGTAGCACGGCCCAGCCTTTTCTATGGTCCGACTCAGGGCGTGACGTCGAAGGGAATGCTCGTAATGGAATTCAAGGGCCAGGCGGTGGCCCGGAGTGTGTAGCCGGTCCCCGGCTTGTCGATGCTCAAGTCGGAGAACGTCACAAACCCATTCACGGCGAAGAGGTGACGCGCCCCGGACAGGGTCGCGCCGGTCGGGTTCGCGCCGAGGCTGATCCAGATCGGCCCGCTGTAGGCCGTGGCGACCACGCCGCCCGGCCCGAGCGCGCCGACTCGCAGTGGCACGATCGACGCACCCACCCGCGTGGTCCCCGGTTGTGTGAAGAAGCCGAGACCGTCGGCGCCGTTGGGTAGTGGCGGGGGGCCCGCCGTGATGTCGAATGGATCACTGAACGCCTCTCGCAACCCCGGCGCCGTCGCGTGCAGCGTGTAGCCGGCGCCGGGCCTGTCGATGATCGGGTGATCCCACTGCGCGACCCCACCGAGGCTCGGATGCATCGTGATCGTGCCACCCCCCGTGAGGGTCCCGCCGCCCGGGTTGAATCCAATCGAGAGCGTAACGTCGCCGACGTAGCTCGGGTCCTGGTTTCCCGAGGCGTCGTATACCGTCACCCGAACCGTCCGCATCGGTTGCCCCGCCTGCGTGATGGCCGGTTGATCGGTGAACTGCAAGTAGCTCCCTGAGTCGGGGGGCGGGGGCGGCGGTGGCGCCCCGCAGGTGATCACGAAATCACCGTGACCAGTGCCGGCGGCGGGCACGTTCACCGTGAGCGGATTCGCGGTCGTCACCGTGCAGGTGGCTGGCACGCCATTGAGCCCGACCACATGGTCGCCAGCGGTGACTCCCTTGATCGTGAGGCTCGCGCTCGTCCCGATGGTTCCAGCCGCGCCGCCGTCGACAGTGAGGCTATAGCCGCTCGGCAGGTTGACGCCGCTCGTCGCGGTCGTAATTGCGATATCAGTGCCGTTGGGGCCGGGCGACGCCCGGCTCCCGCCGCCGTTCAAGAGCTTGTCGAGATGGCAGCTGGCGCCGAGCGCGATCAGCCCCAGGATTCGTAGCGCCTTCATCGCCCAGTGGCTCCTGCAATCACCGCACCGGCTCGGGCCGTGTTGCCTGCCAAGTCAAACACTGCTCGACGTCGTGGCGGCCGTCCGACATACTGTGGTGTCCGTCCTGTCGGACCGCCGCGACGGAGGAGGGTGTCGCACGGCCTCGTTGCCAGTGTGGTAGATACGCGACAACTTCCATCACAGCGCGGCAACGGCCCGTGAGCTCCTTTGTCGTCTTGTCTTTGAGGAGGGGATTGTTGCGGGAGACCGATGGCACATGAGACGATGAAAGGATCGGTACGAGGCCAGGCATGATCCGTCCAGGAAGTTCTCGAATTGCGACGCGGCGGGCGGCGCTGCTCGTCGCGACCGTCTCGGCGCTCACGATCGCCTGCCTCGAGTCTCCAACCGGAACGGTCGCACTGCTGGTGACGCCGCCGGCAGCGAGCGTGGGTGTTGGAGACGCGGTGCGGCTCACGGCGATCCCCCAAGACGGTGGCAGTGTTCCCGCGCGGGCGCCGGCCGTCACGTGGACGAGCAGCGACACGAGCGTGGCCACGGTGGACGGGACCGGCCTCGTGACCGGCGTCGCTCCCGGGTCGGCGACCATCACCGCGACGAGCGGCGGCCAGAGCGGCAGGGCGCAGATCATCGTTTCGTCCCACCCGCCGGGGACCGTGGAGGATCTCACGGTCGCCGCCACGACGGACAGCTCCGTAACACTTGGTTTCACCGAAGTCAGCGACGGCATGGGCCGACCCGCCAGTTACGATGTTCGCTACGCGGCCGGAACCACGCTCACCTGGGGGACGAACGCGACGAGCGCGAGCCAGGGGACGTGCGCGACGCCGCTGGCTGGCCACGCGAGCGGCGCCAAGCGGACGTGTACCGTCATGGGCCTCGCCAGCGGCACGACGTACAGCTTCGAGCTGGTCGCGTTCCGCGGTACGCTGAACAGCACCGCCGTGTTCGGTGAGTTGTCGAACGTCGCCACCGGCGTCACCGCAGGGTCTACGGCGCCCGTCGCCTCGGTGAGCATCGCCTATCCCCACAGCTGGGTCCTGCTCGGCGGCACACTCCAGCTCGTCGCGATCCTCAAGGACGCGAGAGGCAACCTGCTCACCGGTCGGACGGTGAGCTGGACCTCGCGCGCGCCGACCGTCGCCACAGTGAACACGAGCGGGCTCGTGGCGGGAGTGACCGAGGGCCTGGCGACGATCGCCGCTGCCAGTGAGGGAAAGAGCGATACGACACAACTGAGCGTAGTGCCCACCCCGCCCCCGGTGACCTATTACCGCACCAACTTCAGTGACGGCACGACGGGACCGCTCGACGTGTACGCCTACGGCGGCGGCAGCTGCGTGAAGAGCACCGCCTACACGGACGTCGGCAGCCCCTATTCCATCATGTGCACGATACCCGCCGGCGCCAGTGGAGCCGCGGCGCTCCAGGCTTGGTTCGGCCGCGGCAGTCTTGCAGGCCTGCCCAAGGATCCTTCGTTGGATCAGGACCTGTTCGAGGAAGTCCGCTTCGTCTTGGGCCCGGGAGCGGCCGCGGCGATCGGGGGCACGTCGTGCACGTCCACGAATCCTGCGTCACAGTTCAAGGTGCACAAGTCGGTCTACGGTCAAGCGGGCAGCGCGTGGAGCGGCTGGGTGATGTCCGCGGTGGGGCCGTGCTCCGACCCCAATATCGGTCTCTTCTCCGAGCCGGAGATGTGGAACCTGAACGGTCAGCGATTCGCGTGGCCGGGGACCTTCCCCTCGTTGCTGGAGGGAAGCGAATACGATGTCGTCTATCGCTATCACCGCTATACGGCGCAGAACTGCGGTACGATCGCGATCTGGGTCAACGGCACGAAGGTGATGGACAGCCCCTGCTGGAGCTACATGGGAACGACGAACGGATCCGTTCAGGGCTTGTTGTTCTGGGACGGCGCCACCTACCTGCAGAACGGGCTGGCGCCGTTTACCGTCTACAACCTGTTTGGGCAGGCGACCAATTACCCCATCGGAAACGCGACGTCCAGCCCCTAGGCGTGGGCGTACGTGCCCAATATTTGTTCACTATCGAAACTAGGGGTTCTGCACAAAAACGCAGCCCCCTTGACGGCCCCGATCGCCCAAATGCAGGTGCCCATGCTCCAGTAACTTGCACTACTTGCGCGGGTTGACCCCCGTTGCTACCATGCCACGCCGCGAGGGGGCCACACTTGAGTAGGCCCCCCGAACAAGGTGATTCACGCTGCTCAGAGCAAAGCCGTCGAAAGACGGCGACGCAGAGCTACGGGACTACGGCGACGCGAGTCGCTAAGTCCGCCGGGCCGCCAGCGACTCGAGACGTTTTCGAGATGTTGGCGGCCATTTCGTTCGTGTAGGAGTCGACACACCGCAGTTCGGCAGGGCGCCGCCCTCTTCCAGAGGGAGCGCGACAAAGGCAAACCCGGCGAAAGCCGGCGACGCAAAGCCACGAGGCTACCGCACGCCACGCGCGTGCCACGCCAGTCGGGCCGCCGAACCTCACTTGGGAGAGGGTCATGTACGTTCGGACATTCCTGGCGCTCGGCGCCGTGTTACTCACTGTGGCTTGCGAGGTGCCCGTCGATACGGGCGCCAGTAATCCGGATTTCGGCGTCGTTTCCGTCGCCATTCAGCCACAGACCGTTACGCTGCTCGTGGGCGACAGCCTGCAATTGAGCGCCAGCGTCATCATGTCAAACAACCGTCCGCCCAATTCCGTCACCTGGGCGAGCGCGAACACCGCCCTCGCCACCGTCAGCGCGGCGGGCGTGGTCCGAGGCCGTGCCGCGGGTGGACTCGTCATCCGCGCGACCAGCGGCAGCAAGCGGGACTCTGCGGCCGTCACCGTCGTCGATCCAGCCCCCCTTCCTGTTGCCTCCGTCAGCGTCGCGCCCAGCTCCGTTACCGTCACGGTCGGCGGCGCGGTTTCCCTGGTCGCGACGCTCAAAGACGGGAACGGCAATACGCTGGCAGGCCGCGCGATCACCTGGGCCAGCAACAACGCCGCTGTGGCGGCCGTTAGCGGGACCGGGGTCGTGACCGCGGCCGCGGCCGGCTCCGCCACGATCACCGCGACGAGCGAAGGACAAAGCGGCTCGGCCACGGTGTCCGTGACGATCGTTCCGGTCGCGTCGGTGAGCGTGAGCCCGGCGACGGCAAGCGTACAAACAGGGCAGACCGTGCAGCTCACCGCCACGCCCAAGGATGCCAGCGGCGGCGCGCTGAGCGGGCGGACGGTGACCTGGGCGAGCAGCAATGTAGGCGTGGCGACGGTGAGCGGGAGCGGCCTGGTGAGCGGCGTCGCCGCCGGCTCCGCCACGATCACCGCGACGAGCGAGGGACAGAGCGGCTCAGCCGTGGTGTCCGTGACGATCGTTCCGGTGGCGTCGGTGGTGGTGAGCCCGGCGACAGCAGGCGTGCAGGCGGGGCAGAACGTCCAGCTCACCGTTACGACCAAGGACGCCAGTGGCAGCGTGTTGAGCGGACGCACGGTGACCTGGGCCAGCAGCAATGCGGCCGTGGCGACGGTCAGCGGCGCCGGCCTGGCGACCGGCGTCGCCGCCGGCTCGGCCACGATCACCGCGACGAGCGAGGGCAAGAGTGGCACGGGCGCGCTCACGGTCACCGCTGCGACGGCGCCGGTGGCATCGGTGACGCTGAGTCCCTCGCCGGCGACCGTCCAGATTAGCGGGACGCTGCAGGTGACCGCGACCCTCAAGGATGCGAACGGTAACATCCTCTCGGGCCGCACGGTCACGTGGGCCAGCGACAACTCGGGCATTGCCATGGTCAGCGCCACCGGTCTCGTGACCGGCATCGTCGCGGGTAGCGCGACGATCAGCGCGACGAGCGAAGGGCAGAGCGGCACCACGCCGCTCACCGTGGCGACGAGCCAGCCCGGCCAGGTGACGTACTACCGCACGAACTTCAGCGACGGCACGCTGGGGGCGCTGGGCTTCTACTCCTACAACGGCTCGGGGTCGTGGGCCGCGAGTACCGACTACGTAGACCCCGGGAGCGCGCATTCCATCAAGTTCACGATTCCCGGCACCAAGTCAGACGATGCCGCCGCCCTGCAGGCGTGGTTCGGGCACGGCGGGCTCGCCGGGTCCCCGCTCGATCCGACGCTCGATCAAGACCTCTTCCAGGAGGTCCGGTTCGTGATCGCACCGGGCGCGGCCGCCGCGATTGGCGGGAATACGTGCGCCGGCAACCCCACGTCGCAGATCAAGCTGCATAAGTCGGTCTACGGCCAAGTGGGGGGCAACGTCAACGGCTGGGTGATGAGCGACTTCGCCCCGTGCGGCGGTGTCGGCGCGATGGCGACGGAGCCCGAACTCTACGGCCAGTCGACGGCCTATAGCGACATGCGCAAATGGCCTGCGCCGCTGCCGTTCGCCGAGGGACAAGTCTACGACGTCGTCTATCGGTATCACCGCTACTCGGCATTGGGGGTTGGAACGGTCGCCGTCTGGGTGAACGGCGTGAAGATCATGGATTCGGTGCAGCGGAATTACCTGGGGACCACCGGGGGCTCCACGGCGGGGCTCGTGTTGTGGGATGGCGCGACGTACCTGCAGAGCCCGTTCGGTGCCTACTCTGTCTACGTCCTGTTCACTCAGGCGACCAACTACCCGATCGGAGCGGCGACCGCCGGTCCGTGAGGCAGGGCTGGCAGGCCGAGTGTCAAAAAAAAGGACGCTGTAAGAGCAAAGCCGTCGAAAGACGGTGACGCAGAGTCACGGGACTAACGCGCACAGGCAGCGCCAAGTCCGCCGGGCCGCCAGCGAAGGGAGCATTCAACGCGGGCGGCCCCTTCTGTTGCCTGGGAACCACTTGTAGAAGGAGTGCAACACAATGCCCTATCTCTTTAAGCTGTCTCAGCGAGTGGCGCGGTCGCGAACGCGCGCCCTGCTCGTCGGCGCGGCGGCGTTCTTTGCCGCATGCGAGACGGGCGACTTGTCGTCTGTGAATGTGCCCACCCATCCAAGCTTTGCCACCACCACCGGCGCGCCCGCCCAGGTCACCGACCTCGCGGCGGCCGCCATGACCGATACTTCCGCAACGCTCACGTTCACTGAGGTCGACGATGGCCTCGGCGCCCCGTCGAGCTACGACATCCGGGTCGCGCCGGCGCCGCTCACCTGGGGCGGTACCGCTCCGAGCGTGACGCGGGGCACGTGCACCACGCCAGTCGCCGGGACGGCCATCGGCGCGATGCGCAGCTGCACCGTGCTCGGATTGGTCACTGGGACGGCATATCAATTCCAGCTGGTGTCGTACCGCGGCACCCTCAGGGTGAACGCCGTCTTCGGCCCGCTGTCGAACGTGGCGAACGGCACAGCGCGGACGCCCGTCCCGACCGGCACGCCGGGCACGGTGAACGATCTGACGGTCGTCGCGAAGACCGACACCACCCTGACGCTGCGTTTCACGGAAGTAACCGACGGCAACGGCCAGCCGGCGAGCTATGACATCCGCGGCGTGGCGGGCTCGACCCTCAGCTGGGGCGCCACGGCGCCAAGCGTGACTCGGAGCACGTGCGCCACGCCGGTGACGGGGACGGCGATCGGGACCATGCGCAGCTGCACGGTGTTGGGTCTCACGGCGAGCACCACGTACAGCTTCCAGCTGGTAGCGTTCCGGGGCACGCTCAGGGTGAACGCGGTGTTTGGCAACCTCTCGGACGTCGCGAGCGGCGCCACGGCAGCCGCGGCCAGCGTGCCCGTCGCCTCGGTGGCGGTGACGCCCGGCAGCGCGACGCTGAACATCGCCGGCACGCAGCAGCTCGCCGTAGTGCTGAAGGACGCGGCGGGCAATACGCTCACGGGCCGGACGGTCTCGTGGACCTCGAGCAACTCGGGCGTCGCGACCGTCAGCGCTGCGGGCCTCGCCACGGCGGTGACCTCTGGGTCGGCGACGATCACCGCGACGAGCGAAGGGAAGGGCGGCACCGCGGCGATCGCGATCCCGGCGCCGGTGGTGACGAGCCCCGGGACGGTCTCGGACTTGAAGGTGGCGAGCACCAGCGACACCTCGGTGACGTTGAGCTTCACGGAAGTGACCGACGGCAGCGGCCAGCCGGCGAGCTATGACATCCGGGGCGTGGCGGGCTCGACGCTCACCTGGGGCAGCTCGGCCCCGAGCGTGACACGGGGGACGTGCACCACGCCGGTCATCGGGACAGCGATCGGCGCGAAGCGCACCTGCGCGGTGCTGGGCATGACGCCGGGCACCACGTACAGCTTCGAGCTGGTCGCGTACCGTGGGACGCTCAAGGTGAACGCGGTGTTCGGCAACCTGTCGAATGTCGTGAGTGGGACCACGGCGGCCGTGCCCACCGTGCCGGCGCCGGTGGCGACCGTGTCGGTGAGTCCGGCGACGGCGAGCGTGGTGGCGGGCAACACCCAGCAGCTCGCGACGATCCTCAGGGACGCCGGCGGCAATTCCTTGACAGGCCGGACGGTGACTTGGACGTCGAGCAGTGCGGCGGTCGCGACGGTGAGCGCCACTGGGCTCGTGACGGCAGTGTCACCGGGCTCGACCACGATCACGGCGACGAGCGAGGGCAAGAGCGGCAGCGCGAGCATCGCCGTGACGGTCGTACCGGTGGCAACGGTATCCGTCAGCCCCGCCACCGCGAGCGCCCCCGTCGGACAGACCGTGCAGCTCACCGCGACGCTCAAGGACGCGAGCGGCAACGTGCTCTCGGGCCGGACGATCAGCTGGGCCAGCGATAACAGCGGCGTTGCGACGGTGAGCGGGACCGGGCTCGTGGCGGCGGTGTCGCCGGGGTCGGCGACCATCACCGCGAGGAGCGAGGGCCGGAGCGGCACGGCATCCATCGGAGCCACGCCAATCCAGTCGGGGCAGGTGACCTACTACAAGACGAATTTCACGGACGGGACGACGGGGGCGCTGGACGTGTACGCCTACGGCGGCGGCAGCTGCGCCAAGAGCACCGACTATCGGGACGCCGGCAGCGCGTACTCGATCAAGTGCACCGTTCCGGCGATCCCGGCCGGGGCGGCGGCGCTGCAGGCCTGGTTCGGCAACGGGCGCCTCGCCAGCACGCCGAAGGACCCCTCGCTCGATCAGGACCTGTTCCAGGAAGTCCGGTTCGTTCTAGCTCCGGGAGCGGCGGCGGCGATCGGTGGGACCACGTGCACCGCGGCGAATGCCTCAGGGCCCGGTGGGGTGATGCAGTTCAAGGCGCATAAGTCGGTGTACGGGCAGGCGGGGAGCGCGTGGAACGGGTGGGTGATGTCGGAGATTGCGCCCTGCGCCGACGGCAACATCGGCCTGTTCTCGGAGCCCGAGATGTGGACCCTCAACGGGACGGAGTCTGCCTGGCCGGGGACCTATCCCTCGCTGAACGAGGGGTCGGTGTACGACGTGATTTACCGGTATCACCGCTATACGGCCCAGGGGTGCGGCACGACCGCGATCTGGGTGAATGGGACGAAGGTGCTGGACAGTCCCTGCTGGAGCTACATGGGGACGACGAACGGGTCGGCACAGGGGCTGCTGTTCTGGGACGGCGCGACGTACCTGCAGAGCGGGTTGGCGCCGCTGTCGGTGTACATGCTGTTCACGCAGGCCACCAGCTACCCCATTGGAGCCGCCACCGCGAGTCCATGAGCGCGGGAGGGTCGGGCAGGCCGCCGGCGTGCCGCAACGGCGCCGGCGGCCTATGTATTTCTGCACGCGATGTCGCCGCAGCGCAACACCAGGCGACTGTGGAACCTGCGAACTCACGGGGCTCCCGGTGTAAAAGGTGTCGGTCGCAAAATCGAGGTCTGACCCACTATGGCACGATGGGACGCGGACATTCGCTTCTGGATACTGGCCCAGGTTGCCGCGACGGCGCTGGCGGCGGTTCTCGCGACGGGTTGCCTGCCGTGCGGCGACGCGACCGGTCCGCAATGCGCCTCCCCGAGCGAGGAGCACAAGCCGTCGGCGGCGCGTGTGATCTACTACCGGACGAACTTCACGGACGGGACGACGGGGCCGCTCGACGTATACGCGTACGGCGGCGGCAGCTGCGAACCGAGCCTCGATCAGCGGGACGCCGGCAGCGCCTATTCCATCAAGTGCACGATTCCGGGGGGAGCGACCGGAGCGGCCGCGCTCCAGGCGTGGTTTGGTCACGGCAAGCTGGCCGGCCTGCCGCTGGATCCATCGCTTGATCGGGATCTGTTTCAGGAGGTCCGCTTCGTGCTGGCACCGGGAGCACTCGCGGCGGTGGGCGGCACGACGTGCACGTCCCTGAACCCGACGTCCCAGCTCAAGGTCCACAAGTCGGTGTACGGCCAGGCCGGGAGCGCTTGGAACGGGTGGGTGATGTCCAACATCGCCCCATGCTCGGATGGCGACATCGGCTTGTTCTCCGAGCCGGAGATGTGGATCATCAACGGCGGGCGATATCCGTGGCCGCAGAAACTGAGCGAGGGCACCGTTTACGACGTGGTGTACCGGTACCACCGCTACACCGCGCAAAACTGCGGCACGATCGCGATCTGGGTGAACGGCAACAAGGTGATGGACAGCCCCTGCTGGAGCTACATGGGGACGACGAACGGCTCCACCCAAGGCCTGCTGTTCTGGGACGGTGCGACGTACTTGCAATCGAGTCTCAGCCCGGTGGTCGTATACGACCTCTTCACGCAAGCAACGAACTATCCGATTGGGGCCGCCACGCCAAGCCCGTGAGCGTGTTCGTCACGGTTCCGGGCACGGTGGTTGCACAAGGTCCCCGCGTGAACCAGCGATCGTGGCGTGCACGGCTCTCCTGGGCTCCGCTCGTCGTCGCGTGGGCGGCCGCTCCAGCACTCGCCCAGCGCGCCGCGCCTGCCGCTCCGGCGCCGACGCGCACCAACGAGTGCGCGACACCGCGCCCCGGATGGATATGGTGTGACGACTTCGAGCAGGATCGGCTCAAGCAGTATTTCGAGTACGACGACGCGGACGGGGCGTTTGCGCGCGCGGCGGGGGTCGGGGTCGACGGGTCGTACGGCATGCGCGTGCGGTTCACACAGGGGCAGGTGTCGGCCGGGGCGTTGCACCTCGCCGTGGGGAAGGTGCCCGCCAAGTACTTCCGACCCGTCGATGCCGGCACGGCGATCTACCGCGACCTGTACTGGCGGCTGTATGTGCGCACCCAACCCGGCTGGATCGGGGGAGCGGGCTACAAGCTGAGCCGCGCGATCAGTTTCGCGACGCCGAAATGGGCGCAGGCGATGATCGCGCACGTCTGGGGTGGCGACGACGGCGACTCGGACCATCTGCAGCTCGACCCGGTACGCGGCACGGACGGTCCCGGGACGCTGCGCACCGCGGGGTACAACGACTTCGGCCATTTCACATGGCTGGGCCGGAAAGTCGGGGTCACGCCGTTGTTCGACGCGAGCCACGTCGGCCGGTGGAACTGCGTCGAGGCGCACGCGAAGCTCAACGACCCGGGTGTTGCCAACGGTGTATTCGAGCTCTGGGTGAACGGCAACCTGGAAACGAGGGAAACGGCGCTCAATTTCCTCGGCACTTTCAGCGATTACGGTATCAACGCGGTGTTCTTCGAGAACTACTGGAACAACGGGGCGCCTGCGACCCAGGAACGCTATTTTGACAACATCGTCGTGAGCAGCCGGCGCATCGGGTGCGCCCAGTAGCCTCGCGTTCGTTTCGGGCGTGTGTCGCGTCGGCGCCACACGAGGTTGCAGCGCAGTCAGCAGGCACGCTTGAGACTGATCGGCGCGGCCGGTGTGAGGCCGTGGTATTGCGGCCATGTAGCGGCATGCGCCTTGCGCGACCCAGAGCGCGCTCCCCCCTCGCGACCCGCTGGAGGTGAATCTGGGCGGGCTACTGCGCAACGGGCATCCACTCGGGGTCTGGGCGGCTGGGGTCCTGGTCGGGCTGCGATCGCTGCGTCGCGACCCGGTGCTGGGTCTCAAGCGTTTGGTGTTGCCCGTGAGCTATTGGCGCAGCCGCGAATTCGGGTATGCGTGGCAACACCTCACTTGCCCCCCGGGCTCCCGAGTGCTCGACCTGGGCAGCCCGAAGGACCTTGCCGCAATGCTCGCCCGGCATCGGGCCTATCACGTGGTCGCCACCGACATTCTCCCCCAAGCCGTTGCCCTGAGCCAGCGCTACGCCGACGCACAACAGTTGAACGGGCAGGGGGCCGGACGCGCGACCGGAACGGTGCGATCGGAGGTTCAGGACGGACGCGCGCTCTCCTATCCGGATGCGTCGTTCGACGCCGCCTACAGCGTTTCTGTACTGGAGCACATCCCAGACGGCGGCGACACTGCGGCCATACGGGAGCTGTTGCGTGTGGTGCGTCCGGGCGGCGTCGTCGTGGTGACGGTGCCCTTCGACCGGCGCTACCGAGAGACGTTCGTCCACGGCCAAGTGTATGAACGCAAGGCCGGCGGGTCCGAGCCCGTGTTTTACGAGCGGCACTACGACAGACGGACATTGCACGAACGGTTGTTGTCGACCGAACTGGCCGACGTCGTGGACCTGAGCTACTGGGGAGAAGGTGCGGTGCGAATGGAATCGATTCTGGCGCGGCTGGGCCCCCTGCGAGCACCCTTGTATCCGCTGGAGGGCGTGCTGGCGATCTTGCTGCGCCCGCTGGATCCGGACGATGGCGGGCACCCGATGGCAGCCTTTCTCACGCTGCGGCGCCGCTGACCGGGCGTTGCGTGGCCGCATCAGGATGCGTCGCTCCGACACTATGGCGCCACCAGCCCGGATTTTGCCACCGCTGAGCGGCCGTCTTCTATGAAAGCTGCTATGGCCGCTCCTGCGGCTGCTCCCGCGACGCAGCGCTTCCGTTGGGATGCGCTGCAGGTCGCGTTGCTGGTGGTCCTCTTCCTTCAAGTGTGGCGCATCCAGCTGCTCGTCCGCGGCCTGCCCCTGTTCGGTCTGCCGATCCTAGCGACGGCGGCGGCAGCCGTCCTGTTCGCGCTCGATCGCGACCGCCGGCGCCGGCTGGGCCGCCTCGATCAGCCCGTCGTCCGCTTCGCGCTGGCCATCGTAGTGCTGGTCGCGCTCTCGATTCCGGGAGCTCTGACGCCGGGGCGCAGCCTTGCGTTCTTGCTCAAGGACTACGCGCGGAGCGTGCTCCTGATGCTGTTGATCGCCGCCAGCGTGCGCGGCTTGGCCGACGTGCGGCGGTTCGCCTGGGTGCAGATCGTGGGGGTCTCGCTGTGCGCGCTGGCCATCCTCACGCACGCCGAGGTCGGGAGCGAGGGTCGCCTGAGCACGGAAGCTACCTATTACGACGCAAACGATCTGGCTACGCTGATCGTGTGCACGCTGCCCCTGGTCCTGTACCTCTGGCGCCGACCTACGAGGTGGCCCGGCCGCCTGGCGCTGGCGGCGGCAACGGTGTTCCTCATAACGACGCTCGGCGAGACCGGGTCGCGCGGCGGCTTCCTGGGGTTCGTGGTGGTGGCGGGCTACCTGCTGCTGCGGTTCCAGGGAATTTCCCGTACCAAGCGCGTGGGCGCCGTGGCGCTGCTCGTCGTGCTGCTCATGGGGCTGGCGAGCGACCGCTACTTCGAGCGGATCGAGACCATCCTGCACCCCACGGGCGATTACAACTGGAGCGGCAAGTCGGAGACGGGCCGGGTGGAGATCTGGAAGCGGGGAGTGGAGTACATGCTGAGTCATCCCGCGCTCGGCGTCGGGGCTGCGAACTTCGAGCGCGCCGAGGGCACGCTGTCACCCGAAGCCCGCGAGCGCCAGCGCTATGGCCGGAGTTTTCGCTGGTCGACGGCGCACAATTCCTTCATTCAGATCGGCGCTGAGCTGGGCGTCTTTGGCGTGATCTTCCTCGTCGCGTTGGTGGTCGATGGCTTCCGGATGTTGGGCAGGATCCGGCGGTGGCCCGCCGGAGAGGCCGCGGTACTGGCGCAGGTCCTGACCGCATGCCTGGTAGGGTTCGTCGTGACCGCCTTGTTCCTGTCGCAGGCCTACTCCGCCTATCTGTACGCGCTCTTGGGGATGTGCCTGGGATTGAGCCGGGTCGTTTCCGCGGCGGCGGCGGGCTCGCCGCCGCCCGCCCGCCCCGGCGTCTGGGGACCGGGCGGCGCCTTTCCCCTCGCGGGCGGGATCAGTTCCCCTTCTCGATGAGCGTCCGAGCAGCCGTCAGGACGCTGCTCGAGACCGGACTGGTGTGGAGTGGCGGCGCCGCGCTGCGCCGGGCCGCTCTGGTCCGCCGCTCGCTCGTGCTGGCGTATCACAATGTCGTGCCGGATGACAGCCGGAGCTTCGGCGACGGGCCGCTGCACCTCACGCGCCGAGCGTTCGTTCGCCAGGTCGAGCACCTGCTCCGCAGTCATGCCGTCGTGCCGTTGGACGAAGTTCTTACCCCTGCACCGTCCGGGCGCCGGCCGCGGGTGGCGATCACATTCGACGACGCATACCGGGGAGCGGTTGCGATCGGGGTCGAAGAACTGGCCAGGCGGGGGGTGCCGGCGACGTTCTTCGTGGTGCCCTCTTTCGCGGGGAAGGGACCGTTCTGGTGGGATGCGGTGGCGGACGAGACTGGCGTCGGGGCCGCCGTACGCGACCACGCGCTTCACCGGCTCGCCGGTAAGGACGAGGCGGTGCGCGCCTGGGCGGAGGCGCAGGGGCTGCGCTGGCGCGCTGTTCCGGAGTGGGGGCTCGTCGCCCTCGAGGAGGAGCTGCGCGCGGCCACGCGCCACCCCGGCATCACGCTGGCGTCCCACACGTGGAGCCATCCGAACTTGGCCTGCCTCGCGCCGGCCGACCTCCGCGAAGAATTGGCGCGGCCGCTCGCCTGGCTGCGCCAGAGATTCCTCAGCGTGATTCCGTGGCTGAGCTACCCGTACGGTCTCGCGAGCCGGACGGTCGAGGCGGCGGCGGCGGCGGCGGGATATACCGGCGCGCTCGCGCTTGGCGGCGGCTGGTTCGTCCCCGCCCGCGTGAACCGCTACGCCGTGCCGCGAGTCAACGTGCCCTCGGGCCTGTCGCTCAACGGGTTCGTCCTGCGCACGTCTGGCCTATACCCGAGTCGCCCGTGACGCCGCCCCCGCGCCTCAAGGTCCTGCATGTCGTGCACAAGCTCGACCTCGGCGGTCTGGAGCGCATGGTGGGCGCCATCGTGCGGCTGCTCGATCCCGACCGGTTCGAGAGCCATATCCTCACGTTGAGCGAATTTGGACGGCTGTCGGAGGGCCTCGACCAGCACGCCCGGCTGCACCGTGTCAACTCCGTTCGGCAGGTCTCGATGATCTGGCCGGTCGGCCTGATACGAGCGATTCGGGCGATCGCCCCGCACGTCGTTCACACCCACAGCGGCGTCTGGTACAAGGCGTCCCTGGCGGCGCGCCGGGCCGGCGTCCCTCGCCTCGTCCACACGGACCACGGTCGCCATTATCCGGACCCGTGGAAGGCCCGGTTGCTCGACGGGCTCGCGGCCCGCCGCACGGACGTCGTGGCCGCGGTGTCCGACGCGCTGCGCCGGCAGATGACCGACACGTTGATGCCCCGACCGGCCGGAATCCGGGTGATTGTCAACGGAGTCGATACCGATCGCTACCGGCCGCGTCCTGCCAATGGAGTGCTGCGCGCCGAGCTTGGGCTCGAGCCTCGAGCTCCCGTGATCGGCAGTATCGGCCGTCTCGACGCCATCAAGGCGTACGACGTCATGATCGAGGCGTTCGCGACGTTGCGGGCGGCGTGGAAAGAGGAACCGAAGCCTGTGCTGGTGCTGGTTGGAGACGGTCCGGAGGGGGGCCGACTGGCGGCCCTGATCGAGCGGCACGGCCTGCGGGACGCCGCTCGCCTGACGGGCTGGCGCAAGGACGTCGACCGGCTGTACCACCTGTTCGACCTATTCACCCTGTCTTCGTGGAGCGAAGGGACCTCGCTGGGGTTGCTGGAAGCGATGAGCAGCGGCGTATGCCCGATCGTCACCGCCGTCGGTGGCTCCCCGGCGGTGCTCGGCGAGGAGCTGCGCCACCGCCTGGTACCACCGGGTGACGCCGCAGCGCTGGCCGCGGCGTGGCGGGGCGCCCTGTGTCACGCCGACCAGCGGAGAACCGACGGAGCCACCGCGCGGGCGCGCGTAGAGCAAGCCTTCGGGCTCCGGACGATGGTCGCAGCCTACGAGCGGATCTACACCGGCGAGGATTGACCGCGCCACCCTGCCGGCGCGCGGACGGTCAGCGCGCTGCCGGAGCCGGCGACGCGGCGTGGCGTGCGGCGGCCCCGAGCCGCGCGATCACCAGCGGCTCGAGCACACGCTCGAGCAAGTCGTGTCCCGCGGGACTCGGGTGCCGGTCGACCTTGCCGTAGAGCCGGGAACCCGTGCGCGCCGCCTGCCGGAAGTCCGGGAGCACGTCGTACACGTCGACGCGGTGAGCACGCATCGCGGCGGTGAGCAATCGGTCAGGCTGGTCGAGATCGACGGCCGTCGAGTCGATCCGGAAGCCCCGGAGCGACCGATGGAATTCCGCGCTGTCCACCTGGTACGGCGCCGGGATCAACACGAACAACGTGGGCGCGCCGTGAGCCTGGGCCAGGTCCCTGATATCGCTCAGGATTTGCGCCGTGACCGACCAGCGGGGCGAATCGGCCTCCTGGCGCAGGAGCGCCTCGGGGAACTCTTCAGCCGTGAGACCGAAGCGCGTGAGTACCTCGTTGAGACGGGTCTTCAAGAGCATGAACAGCTGGGAGTGCTGCTCCATGAAGTCGTTGAACGGGTAGAACAGGGCGTCGATGAACTCAGCCGCGTGCAGGCTTCGTGGCAGGCGCAGGTGGTGTACGGGAGCGGGGCTGCGCGGCGCGTATTCCTGCACGCGCCGGAGCACGACGTCGTTGCCGAGATAGACCGAAACCAGCACGAGGTCGAAATGCTCGCGCGCCAGACTGTGGCGCGCCTGCATGAAGTATTGTGGTGGATCCCAGCCGCCGACCCCCGTGTTGCGCACCGCCACCGGCTCACCGAGCCGCTGCGACAGCCGGGTTTCGAGCAGACCCGCGAGGCTCTGCTCGTACTCCACTTGCAGCGCCTCCATGAACGAGTCGCCGAGCAGTAGGATGCGCTTGTTGCCCGCCACGCGCCCGGTTCGCGCGACCCGGTACCCGTCCTGGTCCGTGAACACGCCGACCGTTCGCTCGCCCGTATTGATCGTGGTATGGAGGTTGGGCCAGTTGACCCAGCCGAGCGAATCGACGGCCTTCCACACATCGGGCCGCTTGAGGATGAGCTGCTGCGGCGCCACCAGACGTACGAGGAGCTCGCCCAGGCCGAAGGCCACGGTCAGCGCGGCCGCGACAACGACCAGGTTGAGCGTCCAATCGCGTAACGGCCGGCGGTGGGCAGTGGCGGATGCAATCGGGGTTGCGGCACTGGCCGCTGGAAAGGGCAGATCGGTCATGGCGCAAATGCCGAGCGCAATGAGCGTGCCCGTCCTGCGATTGCGCACCCCGCCGGCGTACGAGGCGAAGGCTGGCTGCTGGGATGTGCGGTATGGCGCGCATGCCACATGCGAGGTGTAAGCGCCACGCGGCGGAGCGACGGAAGTTATTGTAAAACAATAACTTATGGACGCAGTACCGGCGGGGCGCGGTAGCACGGCCCCTGCTGACAGGAGGGGCACAAACAACCCGGCACCTCATGGCTCCAAGCTATATCCTGGGCGTCTCCGCGTTCTATCACGACAGTGCGGCGTGCTTGCTGGCCGACGGCGAGATCGTGGCCGCGGCGCAGGAAGAGCGCTTCAGTCGCAAGAAGGGAGACGCCGCGTTTCCCGGTCAGGCCGTCGCCCATTGTCTCGCGGCGGCGGGCATCAAGACCTCCGACCTCGCGTACGTCGGCTTCTACGACAAGCCGCTGCTCAAGTTCGAGCGCATTCTCGAAACCTACCTGGGTGTCGCCCCGAAGGGCTTCGCTTCGTTCCGCATGGCCGGTCCGCTGTGGATGAAGGAGAAGCTCTTCATGGAGCGGGACATCCGCCGGGCACTGGGAGGATACGAGGGGGAAGTCCGGTACGCCGAGCACCACGAGTCGCATGCGGCAAGTGCGTTTTTTCCGTCGCCCTTCGAAGAGGCCGCGATTCTCACCGTGGACGGCGTTGGGGAGTGGGCCACCGCCTCCATGGGCGTAGGACGCGGCCACGATATCGCCCTGCTCAAAGAGCTGTACTGGCCCGATTCGCTCGGGTTGTTGTACTCCGCGTTCACGTACTACACGGGCTTCAAGGTGAACTCTGGCGAGTACAAGGTGATGGGTCTGGCGCCCTACGGCGAGCCCAAGTACGTGGAGACGATCTACCGGAACCTGGTCGCGGTGCGCGAGGACGGCTCGTTCACGCTCAACCAGGAGTACTTCAACTATCTCACGGGCTTGACGATGACGAACGGCGCGTTCGACGAGCTGTTCGGCGGGCCGGCGCGCGTCCCGGAGTCGAAGCTGACGCAGCGCGAGATGGATCTCGCGCGCTCGGTACAGGTGGTGTGCGAGGAGATCATGCTGCGCATGGCGCGCACGCTGCACCGCGATACCGGAATGGAGAATCTCTGCCTCGCGGGCGGGGTGGCGCTGAATTGCGTGGCGAATGGGCGCATCCTGCGTGAGGGGCCGTTCAAGCGGCTCTGGATCCAGCCGGCCGCCGGCGACGCGGGCGGGGCGCTGGGTGTCGCGCAGCTCATCTGGCACCGCTACCAACAACGGCCCCGGACCGTGACGCCCGGCAAGGACACAATGAAGGGGGCCTACCTCGGGCCCGAGTTCTCCCCCGAGGAGATCGAGGCGTTTCTCGAGAGCCAGGGAGCTCGGTATGAGCGGCTCGATCGAGCGTGTCTGCTGCGGCGCGTGGCCGAACTTCTGGCGCAGGAGAAGGTGATCGGATGGTTCAACGGCCGCATGGAGTTCGGTCCGCGCGCGCTCGGCGCGCGCAGCATTCTTGGCGACCCCCGGAGCCCGCGCATGCAGGCCCAGATGAACCTGAAGATCAAGTTCCGCGAGGGATTCCGACCGTTCGCGCCGAGCGTGCTGCGGGAGCGGGTGGCCGACTACTTCGAGCTGGACGCCGACTCCCCCTACATGCTGCTCGTGGCTCCGGTCAAGCGCGAGCGCCAGGTCCTCATGACGGACGAACAGCGCCGGCTGTGGGGCATCGACCAGCTCAACGTGGTCCGCTCCGACATCCCTGCCGTGACGCACATCGACTACTCCGCACGTATCCAAACCGTTACGCGCGACACCAACCCCGACTACTACGACCTGATTGCCGAGTTCGAGCGCTTGACGGGCTGTGCCGTGCTCGTGAACACGTCGTTCAACGTGCGCGGCGAGCCGATCGTGTGCACGCCGGAGGACGCGTACCGCTGCTTCATGCGAACGCACATCGATTATCTGGTGCTCGGGCCGGTGCTCCTGGCAAAAGATCAGCAGTCCGCGTGGAAGGAGAGCGACGAGTGGAAGCTCGAGTTCCAGCTCGATTGAGTCCGGCTGAAGGCCGCAGGTTCGGGTTCACGCTCGGCGCGGCATTCTTCGTGCTGGGCGGCGTGCTCTGGTGGCGCGGCCGCGAGCCTACCGCCACGGTCGCGCTCGCCCTGGCCGGCGCACTCCTCCTTGCGGCCGTGGCGGTGCCGTCCCGGCTCGGGCCGGTGCAGCGCGCCTGGCTCGGCCTGGGCGCGGCGCTGTCCCGCGTCACGACACCGATTTTCCTGGGAGTGGTTTACTTCGGCGTGATCGCGCCGATCGGCCTGCTGATGCGCCTGCGCGGACGCAACCCGCTTACCCGCCACCGGCGCCAGACGACCTGCTGGGTGCTCAGGCCGGTGGAGGCCCGCAGCCGGATGGACATGAATCGGCAGTTCTAGCCCGAAGGAAGTTCTCTATGGGTACGACGAGTCTGGTAGGCGAGTTCTGGGCATTCATGCGCGCGCGGAAGAAATGGTGGCTCCTGCCCATCATCGTAGTGATGGTGTTCGTCGGGGCGCTGCTGGTGCTCGCGCATGGCTCCGTGCTGGCGCCGTTCATCTACACGATCTTCTAGGCGTCACCCGTTCTACGCGGCCGGCGGGACGGCGACGGGTTCAACCGGAGCGCGGCAGGCGCGGAGAATCACGCCTCCCCTGCCGGCGGGCGCCACGCGCCGGATGAGCTCGTGGCTCTCGGAAAACCCTGCCTCCTCGAGCGCCGCGACCAGCCGCTCATCCGGCTCTTGCTGGAGCTCGAGGACATACAGCTCCCCGCCGGGCAACAACGCGCGCTGCATTTCGCGGAGCAGGGCCCCGGGCTGGGCGCAGCGCTCGAGGGCAAAGGTCGAGAACACGCGGTGGAACGACTGGCTGGGACAGGGGAGGCGGGTGCCGTCCCATGTCCTGAACTCGAGCTTGCCCGGAACACCGCGCAGCTCGCTGGCGCGCGCGACGTGGCCCGGCGTCGTGTCCAGGCCACACGCAAACCCCTTGAGCACGCGGCGCCACGCCTCCTCCGCGATCCAGCCGTCGCCGCATTGCACGAACAGGAACCGCTCCCACGCCCGGATCGGAGCGAGGTCGAGCAGCAACAACTCCCAATCTCGGCGCGGCGGGTCTGCCGGGTCGAGCTGAACTGGTGCCGGATCCACGCCGTGGTGCGGGGCAACAAGCATGCCCGATGTCGCTGCGCCTGATTTCCCGGTCGCGGCGGGATCCGGCAATCGGCACGGCCTGTGGCTCCCGCCCTTCGAGCCGTTGCGCGCGTGCAACGCCGCTGGTTTCGATGTGGACAATCGCGCCGTCCGACCTCCGGGCACGGAGCTTGTTGAGGGTGCAACGTGATCGCGTCGCGTGGAGAGCGAACGGATGAGAGCGTCGTGCTGAGCAGCATGAGTGCGCCGCAGGTCACAGCAGGCGGCCCGCTTGCGCATTTGGACGCGATCGGCGTGCTGCACATCGTTGCGCCCACCGAGGTCGGTGGATTGGAGCGCGTCGTGCACGCGCTCGCTAGCGGCCAGCGTGCCGCAGGCCACCGAGTAGTCGTGGCTGCAGTGCTGGGACGCTCGGCCGCGGATCACCCGTTCGTGCAACCGTTGGTTGACGCCGACGTCGAGGTTGTGCCGTTGCCTCTTGCTCCGCGGGCGTATCTACGTGAGCGGGCCGCCGTCGTCGGGATCTGCAGGCGGGTGCGGCCCGACGTGATGCACACGCACGGCCACCGCGTGGACGTGGTCGACGCCGGCGCCGCCCGCCGTCTGGGGATTCCTACGGTGACGACGGTGCACGGGTTCACCGGGGGCGATTGGAAGAACCGCCTCTACGAGCGGCTGCAGCGGCGGGCGTTCCGCCGATTCGACGCCGTGGTTGCGGTCTCGCGCCCTCTCGCAGCGGATCTGGTACGGGCCGGCGTGCCCGCCGGACGGCTGCACATGGTTCCCAACGCCTGGTCCGGCAGGGGGGACACGCTGCCGCGTGACTCGGCGCGCAGCGCCCTCCGGGTCGCGCCCCGGCAATTCCACATCGGATGGGTGGGGCGGCTCACGGCGGAGAAGGGGGCGGATGTGCTGCTGGCCGCGCTGGGTCATCTCGGCGACCTGCCCCTGAGCGTATCGGTCCTAGGCGACGGGCGCGCGCGGCATGAGCTGGAGGCACTGGCCGCGCGACGCGGCGTGGCAAACCGGGTGCACTGGTTTGGCAGCGTTCCGGACGCCGCGCGGCTGTTCGCCGGATTCGACCTGTTCGTGCTCAGCTCGAGGACCGAGGGGACGCCCATCGTGCTGTTCGAAGCGATGGCGGCCGGCACCCCCATCGTCGCCACCGCGGTCGGGGGAGTTCCCGATGTCCTCTCCTCCCGCGAGGCCCTGCTGGTGCCGTCCGACGATCCCGTCGCCCTCGCGGACGCGGTCCGGTGCGTCTGGGCCGACGCCGTGGCGGCGGCGACGCGCGCCCGCCGGGCGCGCGAGCGGCTGGCGACTGGGTTCGCGCTCGCTCCCTGGCTGGCGAGCTACGACCGCGTCTACCGGAGCCTGCGAAGCGCACGGAGCGTGCGATGAGTCTTGCTTCGGCATGGGTGCTCGCCTCCGGGTTGGTGATGGTGGCGTACACGTACCTGGGCTATCCGTTGCTGTTGATCCTCCTGGGGGGGTTGCGCGGTCGACGCCGCACGCCTGGCCTACCCGCGCGGTGGCCGGCGCTCAGCATCCTGCTGCCCGTCCATAACGAGGAGACCGTCATCCGGGAGACTCTGGAGAATCTGTTGCAGCTGGACTATCCCGGACCGCGACCACAGATCGTCGTCGTGTCTGACGCGTCGACCGATGGTACCGATGCGATCGTGAGCGCGTTCGCGGGACGTGGCGTCCAGCTGTTGCGCCTGCCGCGCCGCAGCGGCAAGACGGCGGCCGAAAACGCCGCCCTGCCCCTGCTCTCGGGAGAGATCATCGTGCACACCGACGCCTCCGTGCGCGTGGAGCGCGGCGCCTTGAAGCCGCTGATTGCGAGCTTCGGCGATCCGACGGTCGGTGTGGCGTCGAGCCACAATGTCAGCGTCGCGCGGATCGATGAGCACGCGAACTATGCGGAGTCGTGGTACGTCGGCTACGACATGTGGGTGCGCGACCTGGAGACGCGGGTGTCCGGGATCGTGGGTGCCGCCGGGTGCTTCTACGCCGCGCGGGCCGCGATCCATCGGGAGCCGCTCTTGGACGGCCTGAGCCCGGACTTCGCGGCCGCACTCATCGCGCGCGAGCAGGGATTGCGGACCGTGTCGGTGCGGAACGCCGTGTGTTTCGTGCCCCGGATCCCGTCGTTGTCACGGGAATATCGGCGCAAGGTCCGCACCATCGCACGCGGGTGGCACACGCTCCACTTCAAGCGCGGATTGCTCAATCCGTTCCGGTACGGAGCCTTCGCGTGGATTCTGGCCAGCCACAAAGTCTCTCGCTGGCTCATGCCGCACGTCGCTATGGTGGTGCTCGCCACCTTGGCGTGGCGGGCTCAGGGCGAGCCGGGGGCGCTCGTGGGGGTGGGTATCGCGGGCGTGGCCATGCTGTGCGGGGGGCTCGGGTGGGTATGGCCGGAGGGCCGACGGCTCCCCAGGGTTCTCGCGGTGCCGGCGTACGTGGTGATCGGCAACCTGGCGGCGCTGCACGCATCGCTGCGGGCCGTGAGCGGCGAGCCCACGCCCACCTGGGAGCCCACGCGCCGTGAGGCGGTGCGGCCGCTCGAGGTGGGGTAGCGCCATGTCCTCGAGACCTCGGGTCCTGGTGCTGTCGCAGTGCCTTCCCTATCCGCCCGACAGCGGCGTGACCAATCGCACCTTCAACGTGCTGCGGCAGCTCCAGCGAGAGTTCGACGTCGTCGTGCTGCCCTACCACCGGCGGAACCATCAGCCGAATGCGGAGGCCCTGCGGGCCGCGCAGGCCGCGCTAGAAGGGTTCGTCACGCGCGTCGCGGCGCCCGTGCCGATTCGCGCCGAGCACGCGATCGTGCGCCGCGCTTGGGATCACGGGCGCAGCCTGCTCAGGGGCAGGGCCTATACGTACTACGAGTACGCGAGTCGTCAGTACCGGGATCACCTGCAGGGCGCGCTGGCCGATGCCCCGCCGGCGCTCATCCATCTCGACAGCCTGGTGCTGCACCGCTGGATCCCACACCTGCCGCGGGTGCCGCAGGTGTGTACGCACCACAACATCGAATCGGACGTGCTCCGCCTGCGCGGTACCCGCACGAGGTCCCCGCTGCTGGCACGCTATATCCTGCACCAAGCGGCCATGGTGGAGGCGACGGAACGGCGCCTCGTAGCGGGGTTCCGGGCGAACATCATGATGTCGCAGGAGGACGCGGAGCGGCTACGACGCCTCGCGCCGCACGCGCGAACCGTGGTGGTCCCGAACGGCGTGGATACGACGTTCTTCGTGCCCGACACCTCGCGCCCGCCGATCCCGGGTCGCATCGTCTTCCTGGGCCCCACCTACCTGTTCCCCAACCGCGACGGCATCGAATACCTGCTCGAGCAGATCTGGCCGCACATTCGCGCGGCGGTTCCGTCCGCCACGCTGCGGCTGATCGGCAAGAGTCCCGCGGCCGACCGCGCCCGCTTCGACGCGGTGCCCGGCGTCGCCTGTCTGGGCCTCGTGCCCGACATCCGGCCCCACCTCGCCGAGGCGAGTTGCTGCGTGGTGCCTTTGCGCGTGGGGGGCGGGACCCGTCTGAAGATTCTCGACTCCTGGGCGATGGGGAAGGCGGTCGTGTCCACCTCGCTCGGCTGCGAAGGCCTCGACGCCGCGGACGGCGAGAATATTCTGATCCGGGACGATCCGAAGGCGTTTGCGAAAGCGGTGGCGACCGTGTTGACCGACCCCGGCTTGCGCTGCAGGCTCGAGCGTAACGCCCGCCAGACCGTGGAGGCGCGCTATAGCTGGGACATGATCGGGGAGCGCCTCCGGGCGGCCTACCACGAGATCATCGGATCGCGCCTGGCTCAGCCTGTGGTTCAGACGTGAGCGGCGTCTCCGATCTCGAGTCGGGCGGCCGCCTCACCGACCGTCACGAACGTCAGGGACGTCGTGCGCGCGAGCTGCTCTAGGTAGCTCGCGATGCGGGCGTACAAGCGATCGACGGCGGCACGATCGGGGCTGTACGGGCTCAGGCCGGGTCGCAGGCTGCCACTATGGAAGAAGAGATGCAGGCATCCGGCTCCCTGATCGATCAGGTGGCGGGACAGGGTGAGCATGTCAGGGACGTCCTGCATCTCAGGGCTCAGGAAGATCCGTTTGATCAGGCCGACTCGCGCAGCGAGGCCCGCGAGATGGAGCGGGCGCAGCACGGGCGACGCGAGCACGCGGCGGACGCCGCCCCACACGCCGAACGGGGCACGACTGAAGCCGATCGACATGGGGATCTCGAGTAGCGCGCCGCCGGGTTGCGGGATGCGGACGTCCCCTCCGCCCAGACGATAGGGGTCCACCGGCGCGCCGATGAATGAAGGGCCTTCATCGAAGGTCTCCCAACTCACGTACGGTGTCACGCTGCTGTCCACCTGATAGCCACAGCGAACGAGCGCGGCGACGGTCTCGGGTCCGAGGGCGTAGCGCCCGGCGCGGAACGCAACCGGGGCAACGCCGATGGCTCGCCGCAGCGTCTCCGTCAAGCACTCGAGCTTCGCGAGCTGCAGCGCCGCCGGCACATTCGTGAGCATGGAGTTGCGCGGCAGGAACGGCTCTTCCAGCGGGGGAGTATTCCACGGGTGCAGGTGCGCGCCGATCTCCGCGCCACCGGCCTGCAGCTCCTGCAACGTCGCCACGGCCCAGTCGCGAAGCGCGACCTGATACGTCGTGAAGTACGTCGCCCGCACGCCCAGCTGCCGCAGCAGCGTGTCGAGGCGCGGCAGCTCACGGACATTGTCGACCGTCACGCCGTCGCGGCAGGGTCGCCAATTGTCCTCCTCCGTGTCGATCGAGACTATCACGAGGATGGACCGGGTCATGTGCGGTACCCTCACGGGCGCGCCGGGGCTCGGAGCCGCGCGCGCACCCGCGCCGCCAGGTCGACGCTGCGAAGCCATTGCCCGCGCCAGCTCGGCCGAAAGGCCACCAGCTCTTGGGTGACGCCCTCGGACGCCGTCCATTGGCGTTTGTACGCCTCGTCGCCCCGCAGGAAATCGAAGCGCTTGTAGCCGCGCTCGATCGCCCGGCGGATCATCTTCACCATGAGCGCGACCCCCACACTCTTGTCCTCCCAGCGGGGGTCGCGCCCGCTCTGATAGAAGTAGATCGTCTCGCGGTCGGCGAACCCGTACCATGCCGCCGCAGGCGAGCCGTCCAAGTCCAGCGTCGTCAACCAGAGCCGTCCGCGGAGCCCGAGTTGGTGGGCGAACGAGCGGTGCACCTGCTCCAATCGCGGGTCGTTGAAAACGCCTCCAGCGGCCCAGCGTTGCCCGTGCAACGCGACCAGGTTCCCCCAACCCTCGTCGAGCCGCTCGCCGTCATAGTCGGTCACCTGCACGCTGTGCTCGCGTTCCAGGACGCGCTCGCGGCGGCGCAGCACCTGACGTCGATTGGCGCTCAACGTCGCGAGGTACTCCTCCCAGCCCGTCGGCAGCTCGAGATAGGGACACGGCCACAACGCGCCCCAGCGAACCGCGCATCCGTCTCGGGCCAGCGCCTTGGCCAGCCTGGTCGCGTTCGGCGCGCTCGCCGCCAGGTTGCCGAGGATCAGGATGTCCCAGGGCAGCGCCCGCAGCGCAGGCATGACAGCGTCGAGGTCCGCTTCGGGCAGCGCGAGGACGTCCAACTGGTCGGGACAGCCGAGATCGCCGATCGCCCAGGTGAGGGCGGCGGCTCGCTGCCGCCGAAATACAACGTTCCGCAGGGCCAGCGGCAGGATCGCCTCGACCCCGCCCGCGCGGCGCAGCACCAGCGTCCGGCACGCGCGCAGCTCCGCCTCCGGAGCCGAACACGACCAAGCCTGGTGCCAGGCCCAGCCCGCGAAGGGCGAGGCAAGAGAGTGCTCTCGCAACCGCTCCCATTCGGAGGGGAGCTCAGCGAGCGCATCGCGAAGCGGCACGCTCGCGACCGTGGCCGCGCCGCGGTCCAAGGTCAGCGCGCCCATAGTGCAGGGGTGAGGACGCCACCCCGGTCACGCGCGGTGTTCGACATGAGCATGGTTCTGCCTGTTGCACGGGTCGAGCCGGGACGACGGGCGCCGGGGGAGGCCCCCGACGTGGCGTCACCGCAACACCGCTGCGCCGTCCGTCCCTACTTGGTGACGGATTCGGGCTGCAGGCGTTGTCTCAGCACAATCAACAATTGCCCTCGGTTGCGAACGAGCCGCCGGATCGCCAGCCGGTCGTCGACCGACAGCACGCCGATGTGCCACAGGACGCCCGCGTAGCCCACCAGGAGCAGCAGGCGCACCGCGACGGAGGCCCATAACGGAAGTGGCGGCAGGGCCATCCCGACCAGGCACGTCGCGACGGCGACCAGGAGGACGCGCATTACGGGCCCCCAGCGATAATGCACGGGCCAGAGGCGCTGCGAGAACCGATACACGGCCCATTCGCGGACCGCAAACGATGCGGCCGTGGCGATCGCAGCGCCCAGGCCGAAGAGGCGAGGGATCAAGAGCGCATAGCCGGCGAGGGCCACGATGGCACCTATCCAGTTCGCCAGGGTCTGGAACTCGGTCCGCTCGCGCACCTGGATGCCGATGTCGTGCATGCTGCTCCACGACTGCAGCAGGTAGGCGATCAGGATAATCGGCACCAGGTCGCGGGCCGGGAGGAAGGCCGGCGCCGCCATGACGCGGAGCAAGTCCCCAACGAACAACGTGATGCACACGGCGCCGGTCAGGACCACGAGGTTGAAGTAAATGAAGCCGCGGGCGTACAGCTCATCCCGGTCGGCGCGCTTCGCGATCTCGAACCGTGCGGGCTCCCACACCATCGAGAACGGTACCTCACCGATCATAGCAAGGAGGAACCCGAACGTGTACGCCAGGCCGTACAGGCCTACGGCGCCCACGTCCGACACGCGCCCGAGGAAGTAGCGGTCCCCGAACGTGAGAATGAATGTGGCCACCTGAGTCCACACGAACGGCACGCCGAAGCGGAGGAGATCTCGGGCCGCACGTCCGGAGAAGCGGACGCCGATTTGCTTCACGAGGTACGCCGCGAGGCCGGTGCCCGTGAGCCCGTTGACGATGAGGGTGCTCATGACGACGCCTTTGGCCCCGAGACCCAGATGCACCACGAACAAGACGTTCAAGGCGACCTGCAGGAGCAGCTTGCCGGTCATGATCGTTACGTAGACGGTCGATCGATCGAGCAGGCGAAGATACGCGACCGGGACGAGCAGCAAGCCGTCGCAGGCCATGCCTAGGGCGGCGATGCGCACCAGCGTCGTGTTCTGTACGCCCCCGAGCGTGGCTTGGGCGATGCCTGGGGCGAGTGCGTACATCACGCCCGTTGCCACGCCGTAGGTGGTGAGGAGCAGGATCAGTGCCGTGGATAGCAGCGCCTGGCGCTCCTCGGCCGTCTCCGCTTTGTGGTAGAACCGAAAAATCCCCGCACCCAAACGCGAGCCCGCGGCGATCGACGCCACCTCGAGCACCATCTGGATGAGCTGGAGCACGCCGTAGCCGGCTGGGGTGAGGTAGCGCGTGTAGACCGGCAGCATGACGAGCCCTACGACCCTGCTCAGCATGATGCCGGCCGCATACACGAGGCCGTGGCGGCCAATGCGGCTCATCTTGAAGGGCGTAGCAGTCGTCGCCATCAGGCCCGCGACGGCGTGCAAAAGCCGGACTCGCCAGCGTCCACCACGTTGCGCCTGGACCTCATCTCACAGGGCGACGCGCCTGTGGCGTCGATGCAACAGCCCAGAGCTAGCGGCACCGGCTCGACGCGTTCACACGCTAGCCTTCGACGATCTCTGCAGTTCCCGTGCAAACGATAACCGGTCTTTGAGTCGGAGGAACGGCCGTTCGACGAGCTTGTACGAGGCCAGGGCGAAGAGAACCGCCAGACACAAATTGACTGGGAAGGCATTCCACACGGCAGCACCGTCCCGGTTGAGAAAGGGCTGCTGCCACAGATAGAGCGAATAACTCAGCACACCGACGAACGCCATCGGCCGCCAGTCGAGCAAGCGTCCTACCCAACCGGTGGCGTGGCGCATGGAGTAGTCAATCGACATAGCGATGCCGAGGTTCATGACCGGCTGCGCCATCACGAAGGAGACGCGTGGATGGTCTCGGGCGAGGTCGCCGAGGAGCGCCACGAGTGGGACCAACCAAAAGTAGGGCGACTCCAGAATCCGTCGGTACCACCGGCGCCCCCACAGCCAGTCACGCCCGATGGCGAGGATACAACCAGCGGCGAGCGGATCAGCAATCGTTGGGAAGATCTCGCCGATACCTCCACGCCAGCCCGGTGCGAAATACCAAACGAACACGCGGACGAGCGGACTCAAAAGAATCACGGCGGCGGCCACCCGCGCACCCGCTGCTACGCCCAACAGCGCGAGTACAGCGGGCCAGAGGAGATAGAACTGCTCTTCGACGGAAAGCGACCACAGATGGCCGACGTACCAAGAGCGATGCGGATTGAAGTTGCTTGTGTAAGTAGTCGCAAACAGCAAGTCGTGGGGATTGAGGCCGATCAAGAAGCGGAGGCTCAGGACCGCGATGACCCCCATGAAGACGTAGGCAGCTGGGAAGATTCTGAACACGCGACGGAGATAGAACTGTCGGAGCGAGATCGAGCCGGTCTTGGTGCGTTCTCGTAGTAGCAGATCGGTGATGAGAAATCCGGAGATGACGAAAAAGATCCGGACGCCAAAGTTTCCGAACTGTCCGAGAGAGTCGAGCGACCGCGGATAATTTCGCGTGCCGCTCAGGTGGCCCAGGAGCACTAGTGCAATGGAAATGGCGCGCAGCCCGTCGAGCGTCGGGATACGGCCCTTGCTCGGCGACCCTCGCCGGTCGATCAGACGCGATTCGCTCTCGAGCGTGTCGCGGGAATCGCCGCTACGGCGCAAACCTGTCACCTCGCCGGGGAACTCACCGAGTACCCGGCCCGGCGCGCCGTGACTGTCGACTTGGTGTTGCATGACCGTCCGGGGAGAGACGACGGCGGCGCTGGCCTCGCCTAGCTGGAGCGCCGGCGCCTTGCGCTACCAGGCGCCGCGGCGACGCAGCATCACCGGGAGCGTGCGGGCCATGATCCTGAGATCTTCGAGCGTCGACTGACGGCGGATGTACTCGAGATCGTACCGCACCTTACGGCGCACGTCATCCACCGACGTGTCATAGCCTTGATTGACCTGCGCCCAGCCTGTGATGCCGGGGCGAACGCGCTGGCGCCGCTGGTACCCTTCGATCTGCTCCCGCAGATACACGAAGATGGTCGGCTGCTCCGGCCGCGGACCCACGATGTTCATGTCGCCCTTCAGCACGTTGAAGAGCTGAGGCAGCTCGTCGAGCCGAAACTTGCGCAGCACCTGGCCGAGCGGTGTGACGCGCGCGTCCTCGGGCTGAGCCCACACTTCCGACTTCGTCTCGTCGGCCGGGCGCATCGTGCGGAACTTGTACATCGTGAAGGGCGAACCGCCCAGGTCCGTGTGGCGCCGCGTGTTCCCCCCGGCTCCCGAGAGCGCCCGGCGGTCCAAGCCGACGCGCGTCTGGGTGAACAAGACGGGTCCGCGCGACGTCAGCTTGATCAACGCGGCGATCACAAGCATCAGCGGGAAGGCCACGACCAGGCCGACCGCGGCGACGACGATATTCAGGGCCCGGCGCGCGATGCGCTCGCGGTCGATCGCACCGAACGGCACTCGGTGCGCCAACGCGATCGTCGCGTGGCGGGGGGGTCGGAGTTCCAGAGTGGTGCTCATGGCCTCAGTCATTCGCAAAGTCCGTGCGCGGGCGCGCCCCAGCACGGTTGTGAGTCTCCGTGCGCACGTCATATGGCGACGTGGCGTCGTGTGTTGAGCGGCTGCCACGGGGCGCTGCGACGTCAAGCGGCCGCGCTGCTGCCCACGGGGGCGTCCACTTCGAAGTAGAAGCGGGTGCCCCACTGCGGGCGGGTTTCGATCTGCAATTCGGACCCCATGGCCCGCACCAACTTGCGGCAGATGGTGAGCCCGAGCCCCGAGCTGGAGAAATGCTCGCGCTGAGTCGCCTGGGGCCGCCGCACGGGCTGATACAGCGTGCGCAGCCGCGCGGTGTCGATGCCGTTCCCGGTGTCTCGCACCGAGAACTCGAGGCGCCGCGTACCGACCGGCAACGCCGCGATCTCCACGAAGCCCGTGTCGGTGAACTTGACAGCGTTGGTGGCCAGGTTGAGCAGCACGCGCGACAGCGCGCGCTCGTGTCCGGTGCGCCGTTCGGGTACGGGATGCACCAGACGGACCTCGAGGTGCTTCTCCTCCGCGATGGGAAGGATCATGCTCCGGACGGACCCGAAGACTTCCACAACGGAGAACGGAGCCGGGGCACGGTCGACGAGGCGCTGCCCGCCCCGGGCGAGCTCGAGCACGTCGCTCGCCGTGGCGCACAGGCACAGCGCGGCACTGTAGATCAGCCCCAGCTGCCTGGTCTGCTCCGGCGTGACCGGTCCGCCCTGACCCTGTTGCAACGCTTCCGCCAGAAACAGCACCGACGTGAGGGGTGAGCGCAGGTCATGCGCCAGCTCCACCACGAGATCCAGCCCGTGCGGGCCCGACAAACACGCCGCGAGATCGGGCGGCTCGGGCTCGGACGTCGGCTCGGGCTCGGGTAAGCGGTCCGTGACCTCCGCGATCGCGGTCGCCACGGTGGGCCAATCGAGCCGCTCGGCGGTATTCGTTCTCATGCGGTCGCCTTGTGGGCGGTCGCATCGGCGGTCACGGCGTCCATCGGCTCTGCCAGCTCCGAGGACTCCGCGGCCGAGTCGGGCTCGCGCTCGACCACCCAGCCCGCCGTCGGACTACGCTGCAGGCCGTGACGCTCCATGAGCCGGTACAGCGTGGTCCGATCGACTCCGGCGATGCGCGCGGCCTTGGACATGTTGCCGCTCGCCCGGTTGACCAGCCAGGTGAGATACTGGCGCTCGAACTGGGCGATCACGCGATCGCGGGCGGCGTGATAGCTCTCTTCGAGCAACGTCGAGATGAGCGAAGCCGGATTCGAGCCCGCCGCCGGCGTCGACTCACCGGTGAGCTGCAGGTCCTCGGGGCGGATCTCCGCGCCCGGCTCGACAACGACGGCCAC
>Ga0209806_1000065_pt1 | contig 56257 bp, 72 predicted proteins | sample GraSoiAngelo_152_FD_186166 | JGI IMG/M metagenome (GOLD analysis project Ga0209806, IMG submission 186166) | Grasslands soil microbial communities from the Angelo Coastal Reserve, California, USA - 14_1009_12_30cm (SPAdes) (version 2) | ecosystem: Environmental > Terrestrial > Soil > Grasslands ... | reverse complement strand
GACGGACCACCAGTCGATCCTGAAGGCCGTCGAGACGACCGCGGCGGAGTGGAAGAAGAAGTACCCGACGTACCGCCTCGGATTCCGGAGCGTGTCCACCCTGATCGCCTACCTGGACCCCACGACGACGTTCAAGTTCCTCCAGCCGTTCGTCGGGCGCCGGAAGCGGGACAAGGCCGTGGCCTTCTACGTGATCGAGAAGGGGATGCACGAGGAGCAGGAGATCCAGATGCTCGGCTCCCTGATGGATGGGAGCATCGAGTTCAAGGTCGAGCAGCTCAAGTCGTTCCTGAGCATCAAGGGGATCTGCGACGTCCAGAGCCGAGGCTGGATCCGCTATACGTACACGAAGTCGAGCGTGAGCGTCGGGTCCTTCAGCTTGGACCACATCAAGTGATGGTTCGGCCGAGCGAATCGCGCCTTGGTTTGTTCAACGTTCACTGCGATTCAGCGATTTCGGGAGGACGACGGGACGCGGTGCGCCACTCGGCGAACGAACTATACCCGGCGTTGTTCTAGCGGGGCTCGAGGATGGCCACCGCGAAGATCTCTTTGTGCCGGTCCGCCCAGCGCTCGTGTCGCCACACCGGGCCCAGGAGACTCGGCTGGAGGACCCAGGTCTCGGACGGCCGTTCAGCGTGGTGGCGGAGCCACCAACGAACTTGGTCCTGAAGGGGACCGATGGGAAAGACAACGTTTCGGGTCGACCGGATGAGATGGTACACGAACGACGGGTGCGTCCTGGTCCGCCTCGAGACGGAGGCGTCCGGCTCCTCCTCTTTGGAAACCCTACCCGCGCTGTAAGTGATGACGCGAGCCACGAGAGGGGCCGGTTCGGTTGCGGTCGCGAGGAGGGCGGAATTTATTGGGACCCCGAATTGGTCTGTCGGAGAGCCGGCCTCAAGAATCAATTTCGTACCGGCATGTTGCTTCGTGGACACCTATCTACCTCGGAGGCCCGGACGAATTTCACAGTACCTCTTCAATCCGACGTTCCGAATTTAGAGAGTGAGATTCACGGACGAGAATGGGAGGCTCTCGTGAAGCCGCTGAAGCCAATCGGTTCAGGCGATCTCGGGCGATCGGCCTTTCCCCGGCTTGCCGGGCGCCGGAGGGACATTCACCTGCGGGATCGGGATCGGCGGCGGGAGGCGCAACTCGCGGGCCAGCAGGACCGCCTCCGGGATGCAGTTCGTCATGATCACGGTGTGAATTTCCTGTGCGACGTCGGGAGGCATCTGTCCGCCGGCCGACCAACCCTTCACGAGGCCTTTGGCATCTCCCTCCCAGAGGATGTTCCCCTCGATCTGGATGAGGCCCACGACGGCCTCCGACGCATGGTAGTTCGCGGTGAATCGGAAATCGACCGAGGCCTGCCGATCGCCAAGTTCCGAGATCAGGGTGACGGTGCTGTTGTGGTCCACCCGGAGGTTGATCCAGCGGTCCGTTGGCTTCACGAACCGACGGCCATCGACGTGAGATAGCTCGAAGGTGCGGATGGGCATCTGTGGAGCCGACTTATGGGCGGACCCTATTTCAAGGTTCGGGGCCTCGGGTTTTAGGTCGGGTCGTCGTTCGGTGGATGGATGGTCCACTGGATTGGCGTGGACGACACGGACAGCCTCCAAGGCATGTGCACGACGTTCCTCGCGACGGAGATTGTCCGCGACCTCACCGAGGATTTCGACCTCATCGGCTACCCACGCCTTGTGCGGCTCAATCCGAATATCCCGTGGAAGACGCGAGGGAACGGTGCGGTGTGCATGCGCTTCGGCGAGGGATTGGGTCCACCCTTCGTCGTGGGATCGATCGCGGGTCGTACGATTGAAGCTCACCCGCGCGGACGGGCCTCGTCGGAACCCGCGGCGGTCGCCGATCGGGTCGCACTGCATGTGGAACGGTGGTCGCGGTTCGATGACGCGACGACGAATCCTGCGTTCGCGGTGTTGAGCAGGCAACCGACTCCGGCGCTTTATTGGCGGGCGGTCCGCGGAGTCGTTTCGAAAGGATCGGCACAGGCCGCCGCTCGCGGCTTAGGAGTCGTTCGGTCCTACAAAAACGGGCGAGGCGTGATCGGCGCACTCTCGGCAATCGCCTGGCGTCCTCGCGACCGTACCTACGAGATCCTCACCTATCGGGCGCCGGAGGCGTGGACGACGGCCCGGAGGATCGCGCCCGAATCCGTCATCCGGATGGACCGGAACTTTCCAAGCACGTTCAACAACTACGACTACGTGAACGATCGACTGGTGATCGCTCCCCATTCTCCATGTCCGGTACTATTCGGAATCCGCGGCGACGACCCGGCGGTCCTTCTTCCCGCCATGCGCGTCATCGAGGGAGAGCGTCCCGAACGGTGGCTGATCTTCGAGACGAACCAAGGGACAGACGACCACGTGATGCGGAGGCGTTCCGTCAAGCCGGGGGCCACCGTCCGGCTGTCAGGGAGGGTCACCTCGCCCCCTCGGGCTATCGCCGGTGGTCACGTCGTCTTCCGACTTGGGGATCTTGACGTCACGGCATACGAGCCATCGAAGCAGTTTCGGGCCGTCGTACGGAGCCTGGCCCCGGGGGATCGGATCGAAGCAATCGGAGCCATCCGACGGCGTCCCAAGACGCTGAATCTGGAGAAGCTCTTTGTCGAGTCAACGGCGCCCCGGTTTCGAAAGGTCGCCAATCCATGGTGTCCCGAGTGTCAAAAGCGCGCGAAGTCCCTGGGTCGTCAGGCCGGTTTTCGTTGCCCCTGTTGCCGGAAGCATTTCCCCCTGTCCGCCGCCACCTTTGATCGGATTGAGCGAAGCCTCCGGCCGGGTTGGTACGAGCCGCCGGTCGGTTCACGACGTCATCTCTCGATGCCGCTCAAGCGGATCGGTTTCGCCTCGGACGCGAGTCCTCCGGGCGGATCCGTCTCGCCGCCCGCTTTCTTACACGCGCGCGGTCCGGGAGGCCTGGATTCCGAGGCCGGGGATGCGGTACCGACGCTCTATCCACTCGACGACCTTTGAGACCGGGACCGTGATCAGCAGATAAATTCCGACGACGAGGGCGAAAGCTTCGAAGATGTGGAACGTCTGGAACGCTTCACTCCGTCCGAATGTCGTAAGCTCCGGGACGCTTCCGACGACCGCAAGCAGCGAGCTCGCTTTGAGCAGCCCGATGTACTCGTTCGTGAGCGGCGGAATCACGAGTCGGACCGCTTGCGGCAAAACGATGTAGCGCATCGCGCCCCATCGGCTAAGTCCGATCGCCCGACTGGCCTCAACCTGCCCTGAATGAACCGTTTGGATTCCAGCGCGGAAGATCTCGCTCTGATAACCTCCCGTGTTCGCGGTCAGAGCGATGACGCCGGCCAAGAGGCCTTGCAACAACGGGTCCAGCCGGGGGTAGAAAACGAGGACCGCGGACCAGACGAAGACGATCTGGACAAACAACGGCGTCCCGCGAATGATTGCCACATAGGCATCCGCTGTGCGCCGGACGTAATATTTGATTCCGTAAACGAGGAGCGTGCCGAGGAAGAGGCCGGCGCCGGGGCTCCCGCCGTCCGCTGCGGCAACGGCTTCACGGCGTCGCGCCGCCATGACTCTTGCGAGAGGCAACGTCCGAACGGAACGAGCCCAACCGAGCACGAAGCCGATCCCCATCCCGATGAAGTACGCGATCGTCGTCACGTACAGGCTGATCCATGCGGCCTTGAGGTAATTCGGGTAGCTCCGTCCGATGTAGGCCGTGCTCAGCCCCCATCGGAGGGCGAGGACGTCCAGGATGTAGGCGAGGATTCCCACGGTCACGAGGATCGCGAGGAGGATGTCGACAATCCGCACTCGGGAGCGTCTTTGTTCATCGAAAGTAGCCGGCATGGTCAGCGCAGGATCTTGCCGACGAACATCCGCGTCCGCTCCTGCTTCGGACTGTGGAAGATCTCTTCTGGCGATCCTTCCTCGATGATCCGGCCGGCGTCCATGAACAGGATTCGTTTCGCGACCTCGCTCGCGAATCCCATCTCGTGCGTGACGACGATCATCGTCATGCCGTCCCTCGCGAGGGCCGCCATCGCATCAAGCACCTCGCGGATGTATTCAGGATCTAGGGCAGACGTCGGCTCGTCGAACAACATGGCCTTGGGGTTCATGGCAAGGGCCCGGGCGATGGCCACCCGTTGCTGTTGGCCTCCCGACAACTGCGCTGGATACGCGTCCGCCTTGTCCGCAAGGCCGACTCGAGCCAACAGCTTTCGTCCCTGGGCCCCCGCGGTCGTGGGATCCGTGCCGAGGACGCGAATCGGACCGAGGGTCACATTCTGGAGCGCCGTGAGATGTGCGAAGAGATTGAAACTCTGGAACACCATGCCCACCTGCTGACGTACCCACTCCGGTCGGATGTCGCGACGGTTCACCTGAGTGCCATCGAGGAAGACCCGGCCTGAATCCGGTTCGATCAGGAGATTGATGCACCGGAGGAGTGTGCTCTTCCCGGACCCACTCGGCCCGATGATGACGAGGACTTCGCCCTTCTGGACCTCGAGGCTCACGCCCTTCAAGACATGGAGAGCTCCAAAGTGCTTCTCTAGTTCCTCGACGCGGATCATACCGTGACCGCCTCGAGCCCCTTCACATGGTAGCGGCGATCGATCGCATTGAGCAGTTCCGTCACGGCAAAGGTCATGACGAAGTACACGAGCGCCACGGCGGTCCAGACGACGAAGATCCACGAGAGCTGATTGCCAGGAGAGAAGAGGATTTGCTGCTCGAAGATGAAGCTGGATCCAAAGAGCTCAAATCCTCCGACGATGGCCAATAACGAGGTGTCCTTGATGACGACGGCGAATTCGTTCGCCAGGGGTGGGATGCTCAGCCGCAGCGCTTGCGGCAGGACCACAAACCGCATCGCGGCTCCGTTGGTCATCCCCAGGGATTGCGCCGCCTCCAACTGCCCTCGCGGCACGGACATGAATCCGGCCCGAAAGATTTCAGATTGGTATGCGCCGGAATGCATGGCGAGGGTGAGCGCGGCGATGATGATGCCGATGTCCTGGCTCTGGAAGCGTGCCGGAAGAAGGGAGGGACCGAGGACTGCGGCGAATATGACGACGATGATTGGCGGGACCCCCCGGAAGAAATCGACAAACACGGAAAGAGGCCACGAAAGGGTCCGGAAGCGGGAGATCCGAGCCCAGCCTATCGTGAAGCCGATCACAACGCTCAGCGGGAGGATGATCCCCAGGTACCGGAGGGAGAGGACAATACCGTCGAGGAACGACGGCAGATAGAGCTTCCAAAGGTCTTCATCGAGCAGGTTGAATCGAAGAACCGTCTGGAGAATCAAAATGACGAGGATCGTCCCGACGGCCATCTCGGCGCCTCGAATCGCGGTTTTCGACACGCGAACTCGGAGCGCAGAGCTTCGCGTCGGGACCGCGACCGTCGTGGCCATGGATGACGACGCGGGGACCGAGACAAATGGGGAAAAGGTTTGCGGCTGAGGACCATTCGGTCCGGGCTCTTACCCGAAGTACTTCTTGAGTAGTGCGTCGTAGGTCCCGTCCGTCTTCACCGCGGCGAGGGCGGAGTTCAGCTTCGGGATCAAGCCCTTCGGATCATCCTGAGGAGACCTCGGGACGGCGAACCCGTACAGCTCGTTCGTGAAGATCGTTCCTTGAACCTTGAATGCGCTGTTCGCCTTCGCGATCCCGTCCGCCGCAGGCTTGTCGATGACCACGATGTCCGCGCTGCTCGAGCTGAGCGCCTGGAGCACTTGGGTCACGGATCCGTACAGTGCCAACGTAGCCGCCGGGGCATTGTCCTCGACCCAAAATTCGCTGGTCGTGAGGGTTTGCGCTGCAATCCGAAGGCCCGTCTTGTTCAGATCGTCCGCCGTGCAAGTCGTCGTGGCTGCGCAGTAATTCGTGGCATCACTGGCGCGCTTCAGGACTCCCTGGTTCGACGTGTAGTAGGAGTTGGTGAAGTGCATCGAGGCATTCCTTTCCGCTCCCGTCGTGCCGCTCAGGGTAATGGCGCCGATCGCGATGTCAACGCCGTTCGATCCGACGGCGAGCAGGAGGGCGGTGAAGTCGGTGTAGTCCCGCCACTCGTAGCTATAGCCGCTCCGAGTCACGAGCGTCTGGATGAGTTCGATATCGAAGCCGACGAGGACGCGCCCGCTCGTCGTGTTGTTGTAATATTCGAACGGAGGGAACGGCGTGTTCGTCCCCAGGAGGAGCCGCGGCGGGCCTGTGGCCGGCGTCGGGGCAATGAAATAGCCCAGGCCGAGGCCGGCGACAAAAGTTACGACGGCAATGACGACCGTGATGACGACGGATATGCCCTTCGCCCCGCGCGCCGCCTCTGGGGGCGGCACACCTCCTCCCACGGCCATGCCCGGCGCAAATGCATGTCACTATTTGAATTGACCGGGAGGAACCGGCCAGGAGGCCGCGGCCGAGCCTGTCACGAGGCTATCTGTGCGCTCGACGGAACGTCTGGTCGAGGACATCGAGGCCCGCATCGAGTACGTCTTTCGGGATGTTCAGGGCCGGGATGTAGCGCAACGAGGATTCCCCGCAGGGAAGAAGGATGAGGCCGTGCTCGTACGCGTCCTTCTCGATCGCGTCGCGGATCTTCGGATCGGCCTTTTTCGACGTGCGGTCGGTGACGAACTCCGTGGCCTGCATCAGTCCCAGGCCGCGTCGATCCCCGATGAACTCGTAACGGTCCTTCATCTCGTCGAGGCGCTTGGCCATGTACCCGCCGATCTGCGCGCTTCGGTGGACGAGCCCCTCGTCCTCGATCACGTCGAGCGTGGCGAGGGACGCGGCACAGGCCACGGGATTCCCTCCGAAGGTGTTGGAGTGCTTCCCGCTCTCCGGGAAGTCCATTTCCGCCGGGTAGATGGTGGCGCCCATAGGAATCCCGGAGGCGATCGACTTCGCCGTCGTAAGGATGTCCGGGACGGCTTTCGAGTGCTCAATCGCCCACATCTTTCCGGTCCGTCCCAGACCGCTCTGGACCTCGTCGTCGATCAGTAGGAAATCGTGGTCCTTCGCGATCTTCGCGATCCGGTCCATCCAACCGTTCGGAGGGACGATGTATCCTCCTTCGCCTTGGACCGGCTCCACGAAGATGCCCGCGACGTCCTCCGGCGGCGCGACGGTTTTCAGGTACGCGTCCTCGATGATGTTCGCGCAGTACAGGTCACAGGACGGGTACGTCAGCTTGTATGGGCAGCGATAGCAGTAGGCATATGGCACGTGGACCGTACCGGGCATCATCGGGAAAAACCCGGCCCGTTGCTTCGCCTTGCTCGCGGTCAAGGCGAGCGTCCCTTGCGTCCGTCCGTGGAACGCGCCGAGGAAGGCGAGGAAGATGTGCCGTTTCTTGTGGACCTTCGCAACCTTGATCGCGGCCTCGTTCGCCTCCGCACCGGAGTTCCCGAAGAACACCTTCTTCCGGTGCTTGCCGGGCGTGATCTTCCCCAGGCGTTCGGCGAGCCGCGCTTGGATGTCATAGTAGAAATCGGTCCCCGCGAAATGCGTGAACTCGGCGGCTTGCTTCGAGATGGCGTCGACGACCTTCGGATGTGCGTGGCCGATGTTGAGGACCGAGATCCCGGAGGAGAAGTCGATCAGGAGGTTTCCGTCGACGTCCTCGACGACGGAGCCGGAGGCCCGCCGGATCACGATCGGGGCCGACTTGGTCGTCGTCGCGACGAAGGCGCGGTCGCGCTCGACGATCTCCCGGGCCTTCGGCCCGGGTGGGGTGACCTTGATGTCCGGGACCTTCACCACGGCACCAGAACCGTGGCTAGCCCGGGGGCCGTATTAATAGTCTCCTCGCCGAGAATCTCCGGCGGCAGAAAAGGGACCGGCGCAGCCTACTTCGCGGCGCCGATTCGCATGATCGTCGTACCGCAGACCGGGCATTTTCCTTTCATCGCGGGCTTGCCGTTTTTCAGCTTCACGGCCACCGCGCTGCTGATCTCCCGCTTTGCCCGGCACTTCACGCAATAGCCTTGGACCATGGGGGAATCACCGACGAGGCAACAGGTACCCCCTGATAAAAGGTGTGGTAGCGAAAAGGTCATTCCCCCCACCCGGTTGCGCAATACTTTTATAATGGGATTTTGATACAACTCGCAAGATTGGGAGCGGATCGGCTGTGAGTGAGAAGCCAACTGCAGGTTTTGTTGTGTCTTTGATTGCGGGAATCTTCATTCTGCTTGGTGCCATCTTCATGATGGTCCTGTCGTCGATGATTGGTGGCTTCGCGCTTGGGGTGGGCGCGGGCGCCGCGGCGGGCCTCTTCCTCATCTACGGGGCCGTCGGCCTCATCTTCGCAATTCTCGTCCTGGTCGGCGCCGTGATGTTGTGGATGAAGCCGCAGAGCCACGTGGCGGCCGGCGTGATCATCCTGCTCTTCTCGCTGTTCAGCATCATCAGCGGAGGCGGGTTCATCATCGGGCTGATCTTGGGAATCGTCGGAGGCATCTTGGGCATCGTTTGGAAGCCGCCGGCACCGATGGCCCCCGGCATGATGCAGCCGATGCCACCGAGCATGCCGCCGCAATAGAACTGCGGACACGGTCGATCGAAGGGCGGCGGGACGATCCCCGCCGCTCCCAACCTAACGGCGGGAGACAGGTTCGCGGAGAGGCGAAAACCCGTTATCGGTTCTGATAGCTTCGGCGAAGCGTAGTTATGGCATAGCCGTCTCCCACGCTCGGCGTTCGAACTGGCCGCTTACCCCGTCTCTCCTGCCGCACCGACCCGATCGCGTCCGATCGGGGTGACGATCCTCGCGGTCCTCACGATCCTCGGGGGAGTCCTCCTCCTGCTCCTCGGCATCGTCGTGGTCGCCTTTTCGTCCTTGCTCGTCGGCGTCGGTCTCCCTCTCGGCTTCGGCCTGACCGGGAGCGTCCTGGGGGCGATCGTCCTCATCTTCGGGATCATCTGGATCGCGGTCGGCTCGGGTCTCCTGAACCTTCGACCATGGGCCTGGTGGCTGGCGATCATCGTCATGGTCCTCTCGATCGTCGGGAGCATCGGCTCGCCGATTTCGGCGCTCATCCCGGGTCTGATCCTGGTATACCTGATTCTGGTACGGCACCACTTCCGTTGAGCGGTCTCCTCTGGCGAGGGACGAAACCTTTTTAGAGGCCCGCCCTTTCGTCGCAACGGAGACGTTTTCGTGATTCTCACTCGTTTTGAGCGAGCCCGCATCCTCAGCGCCCGGGCGTTGCAGATTTCCCTCGGGGCGCCTTCGCTCCTCCTCTCCGAAGCGATCGCGGAGCCCCTCGATATCGCGATCCGCGAGCTCGCGTCGGGCCATGCGCCCCTCAGCGTCTCGAGGTTCCGGGATGCCTTCGATTGACGGGGCGGTCATCCGGAAGATCCTCGACAGCCGCGGGAACCCGACCGTCGAAGTCGAGATTCGATCGGGGACCTTGGCCGGCCGGGTTGCAGCCCCGAGCGGCGCGAGCACCGGCGCCCACGAACCTCCCGCATGGCCCAAGGGCGGCGTCGACAAGGCGATCCAAATCTTTCGGTCCTCCATCGCGGGCCGGTTGAAAGGGCGGGACGTCGCGGACCAATCGGCCCTCGACCGGCTCCTCCGTGAGATCGACGGCACGCCGAACTTCGAGAAGATTGGCGCCAACACCGCGACCGCGACCTCGCTCGCATCGGCCAAGGCCGCGGCGGCGGCTGCGGGAAAACCGCTGTACCGATATCTCGCGGGCGCCGGCCGTCCCGGCTTGCCGCTCCCCCTGGGGAACGTGATCGGGGGCGGCCGCCACGCCGTGGGCGGGACGACGATCCAAGAATTCATGGTCGTCTCGCAGGGACCGACCTTGCAGGGCAATGTCTTCGCAAATGCCCGCGTGCATCAACAAGTCCGCGACGCGCTGACGAAGAAGTTGCCCGATGTCCCGCTCGGGAGAGGCGATGAAGGCGCGTGGATTGCGCGCCTCGGCGACGAAGAGGCGCTGGGCCTACTCGCCGACGTCTGCCGTGGCGTGCAAAAAGACGTCGGGTTCGCCGTTCGGCCCGCCTTGGACCTCGCGGCCTCCGAATTCTTCCGGGACGGAAAGTACCATTATCGCGACACGACCCTCGCGCGAGGCGCCCAGGTCGATTTCGTCGAGCGCCTCGTGCGCGACTACGGCCTTTTCAGCGTCGAGGATCCGTTCGACCAGGAGGACTTCGAGGCGTTCTCCGAGCTGACGAAGCGTATCGGGACGCGCTGTAAGATCATCGGCGACGACATCTTCGTGACGAACGTCGAGCGCTTGCGTCGAGGAATCGAACTCCATGCGGGCAACGCTATCCTTATTAAGCCGAACCAAATTGGGACGCTCTCCGACACGCGGGCGGCCGTGGACCTGGCCCATCGTTCCGGATTCGCGACCGTCATGTCGCATCGGTCCGGCGAGACGACAGACGACACGATCGCCCATCTCGCCGTCGCCTTCGGGTGCCTCGGCATCAAGACCGGCGCGGTCGGAGGCGAGCGGATCGCGAAGTTGAACGAGCTCATCCGGATCGAAGAGGAACTCCAGGCAGGCGCATGATGCAGGAAGAGGAGCAGACCGGTGTCCAGGGACTCCTGGTCCCCGAGGACGTCTACCTGACGTCCGGCGTCCACATCGGCACGCAGCAGAAAAGCGCCGACATGAAGCCTTTCATCTACAAGGTGCGGATCGACGGCCTGTACGTCCTCGACATCAAGAAGACGGACACGCGGATCCGCGAGGCCGCGAAGTTCCTCGCGCGGTTCAAGCCGGAGAACACCCTCGTCGTGGCGGCGCGGCAATACGGACAGAAGCCCTCGCGGCTGTTCGCGAAGCAGATCGGGGCGAAGGTACTCGCGGGCCGCTTCGTCCCCGGAACCCTCACGAATCCGAATCTCCCGGAGTTCATCGAGCCCGAGGTGCTCGTCGTCACCGACCCGGCCGCGGATCAGCAGGCCCTCCGAGAGGCGCTGAACATCGGCATCCCGGTCGTCGCCTTGTGCGACGCGAACAACGAAACGCGCGACGTGGACCTCGTCATCCCGACGAACAACAAGGGGCGCCGGGCCCTGGCGACGATCTACTGGCTGCTCACCCGCGAGGTCGCCAAGGCCCGCGGAGCCCTGAAGTCGGACGAAGAGTTTACCTTGACGATCGATGATTACGAAGCGTCCCTCTGAAGGGCGCCTCGATGCGATATCCGGCCGTGGCGGGAGCTTTCTACGAACGCTCGAAGGAGGCCCTCCTCCGCCAGGTTCGCGAGTGCTACACCCATCCGCTGGGTCCGGGCCGCGTCCCCACGGTGCGGGCCGGCGAACGTCGGATCCTCGGGCTCGTCGTGCCGCACGCCGGCTACTTGTACTCGGGCCCGGTCGCCGCGCATGCGTATGCTGCGCTCGCGGCGGACGGCTGGCCCTCGTCCTTCGTAATCCTCGGCCCGAACCACCATGGCGCCGGGGCGCCGCTCGCGGTCACGAACCACGACTGGCAGACGCCCCTCGGGACCGTGCCCGTTGACCCGGAGGTGTACGCCCGACTCGCGAAGCCGCCCCTGGAGGACGACATTCGGGCGCACCGAGACGAGCACAGCATCGAAGTCCAGCTGCCCTTCCTGCAACAGCTGAAAGACGACCTGCGGTTCGTCCCCATCTGCATGGCCTTCCAGGAGTACGAAGTCGCGGCGGAGGTCGGCGGCCTCGTGGCCGACGCCGCGAAGGGACGGGATTGCGTCGTCATCGCGTCCTCCGACTTCACCCACGTCGGCCCGCAGTACTTCCAGCTGCCCACGCGCGGGCTGACCGCACCGGCCTTCGCGAAGGAGCAGGACGCCAAGGCGATCGAGAGGATCCTCGCCCTCGACCCGAAGGGATTCTCAGGGAAAGTGGCCCAATCGGAGATCTCGATGTGCGGGTACGGCCCCGTGGCCGCGATGCTGACGGCTACAAAACAGCTAGGTGCCAAGGCCGCGACCCTCCTGAAGTACGGGACCTCGAGCGACGTGAGCCACGACGGGCGCACGGCCGTCGGCTACGGGGCGATCGCGGTCTACCGCTGATCCGTCTCCGCGTCGATCCAGTCGAGGTACGCGGGCAGGGCGGGCCCCATCGGGTAGGAGACGATGCACGGGACCTCGTGCGGATGGAGCCCGCGGACCGCCGCGATGAGCTTCCGGAGGAGCGCCTTCCGCGTCTTGAAGACGATCACGAATTCGCCGGTCTCCTCGCGATGTCCGCGCCACCGGTAGATCGATTCGACGGGCCAGAGGTTCGCACAGGCCGCCAGGCGCCGTTCCACGATCGTCCGTGCGATCTTGCGCGCGGTCGTCCGGTCCGGAGCCGTCACGTACGCCATCGCATGCGGTCCCCGTCGACGCGCCACTCTCGTACCTCTCACTCCCGGTATCAGGGTCAGGAACAGGAATGGCCTCGACGGCCTTTTAAGTGGACGTCCTCGTGGGTACGACGGTCCCATGCCCGTCGTGACGATGTCCGAGACGGTCGCCGCCCTTCGGGCCACGGTGGGCAAGCGCGGCATGTCGGAGGACGACCTGCGGGCCCTGGCCGACTACCTGATGTCCTTCTTCGGGTTCGAGACGGAGGCGATCGACAACAACCTCGACGTGGCGGACCGCGACGTCTTCTACATGCTCGAGGAAGCGGGCCTCCTGACGACACGGCAGGAAGAGGTCATGATCAAGAAGGGCAAGATGTGGCGCATCCACTACTGGATCCTCCGCGTGGAGCGCATCAAGACGCTCGCGAAGCCGCAGCGTCCAAAGGCCGAGCCCTCCGCCTTCGCGGTGTACGACGACTTGCCCGACGACATCTGGAACCGCCAAGTGACCGCGAGATAGGTTGAAATATTCCCGAAGGTTCGTTCGGAGCCGCGCATGGCCGTCCTCGATTCCATCCTGATCGCGGCGGCCGCGATCGTCCTCTGGTGCCTCCTGCTCTACGTGCTCCAGAGTCGGGGGCTCCTCGAGCGTCGGGGCCTGTCGCCTTCGCCTCCGCCCGCCGGGCCGTTCCTCATGTGGAAGACCGTCCGCGGGAGGCAGCTCATCGACCGCATCGCGCGGCGGAACGTGTTCTGGCGATGGTTCGGCGACCTCGCGATCGTCCTGGTCGCGGTCACCATGGTCGGGACGACCTTGCTCCTCCTGTGGGAGGCGACCTTGGTCCAAAGTTCGGCGGTCCGCGCGAATCCTCCCTCCCCCGAACTCCTCCTCGGCCTTCCGGGGATCAACCCGATCATCCCGGTCGGCTACGGGATCTTCGGCCTGGCCGTGGCGATCATCCTCCACGAGTTCTCGCATGGGATCCTCGCGCGCGTCGCCAAGATCCGGATTCGGTCCCTCGGCCTGATCTTCCTGATCTTTCCGATCGGCGCCTTCGTCGAGCCGGATGAAGAGGAGCTGCGGGCCCTCCCGCGGCGGGACCGGGCCCGCCTGTTCGCCGCGGGGCCGGCGACGAACATCGTCCTGGCGATCCTCTTCGCGGTGATCTTCTCCTCCGTCATGGCGACGTCGGTCCAGCCGGTCCACGACGGCGTCGGCATCGTCGCGTTTCCCCAGAACACGGCGTCTCCGGCGCAGGCCGCCGGGATGCAGCCCTTCACGGTCATCACGAGCATCAACGGGCACGACATCCACACGTTCACGGACTTCACCTCGGCCCTCGCGCAGGCGCCGCTCAACCAATCGATCCCGGTCGTCGCGTACGATCCGTCCACGGCCGCGAGCACGAACTATTCCGTCATCCTGACGGAACGGAGGGCCGAAACCGGCCGGGCCGTCCTGGGGATCCTCGCGTTCGACATGGACACGAGCTACTATCATCCCTTGACGAACCCGGATCGCTTCAACGGCATCCCCGGCGCCATTCTCACCTACATCTCGCTCCCCTTCCAGGGCCGCTCGCCGATCGATGAACCGACGGTGCGGTTCTACCGCATCACGGGGCTCGCGGCCGCCGTGCCCGCGCCGTTGTTCTGGCTGCTCGCGAACACCGCGTACTGGCTCTTCTGGCTGAACGCCATGCTCGGCGCGACGAACGCCCTCCCCGCGGTGCCGCTCGATGGCGGCTACATCTTCAAGGACGGGATCGAGGGCTTCCTGTCCCGCATTCGAAAGGGCATCCCCACGGAGCAGCGCGACCGGATCGTGCGGAGCGTGAGCTACAGCTTCGCGTTCCTCATCCTCGGCCTCGTCCTGTGGCAATTCATCGGGCCGCGGATTTGACTTCCGTCAGGGACCGCCTTCGGACGCGACGAGCCCGATGACGCCGGCGACGATCGAGAGAATCGAGCCGATCTGATTCAACTGGAGGATCAAGGCCACGACTCCGAGGATGATGTCGAGCAGTCCGCCCGAACCGTACTTGCTGCGGTAGATCAACAAGCTCGCCGCGAGGATCGCGATCCCGAGGACGAGGGGGACGAGCGCCGACAAGATCGCGGCGAGGTCGGAGACCCCCCGAAAGCCCCGGACAGCCTCATTGAGGATCAGCAGGCCTCCCACGAGGCCGATGAGCAGGGCGATCAACGCGAGTAGCCGTTTCTCAGTCATACGGTCCGGCGAACTCCGGAAAGGGCTTCAGCCTTTCTCCAGTCCCCCGACCCCCCAGATTCCGCGAGGATCGCCCGCGAACTCGTCGGTCCCCCACACCATCCGGAGGGCGCGGAAAACTTCCGCAAAGCGGAGCCCGCGGACGAACTCGAGGAGCGCGTCGTTCGCAGACGGGCCGCTGAAGGCGACCTCGGAAACGCCCGCCGCCAGGACGACGGTGTGGAAAAGGTCTCGAGCGACCGTCTCCCGCCCGGGCGCCACGACCCAAGGGCCGATCTCACATGCCTCGCCGCTCGGGTTTCCGACGATGACGCCTTGGATCGCGCCGCGCCGTTCGGCGATCAGAAAGGTCGCAGGCACCTCGTCCACGAGACGATCGAGCAAGGCGCGACGATTCGCTCCGAAATACGTTTGGTCCCACCGCGCCAAGGCTTCCAGGTCGTCCAGGCGAACCGGCCGGACGGTCCCGAGTCCACCTCTCGTACCTGGAGGCCCGTGCCAGCGGATGACCTCGTATTCGCGACGAAATCCGAGGCGCTCGTAGAACGGGATCGCGTTCAGGTAGGCATTGAGGCGCACGGACCGGACTCCTTTCGCGCGGAGCTGCTCCAAGGCCGCGTCCATCATCGCCTTCCCGATCCCCTTGCCGCGAAGCTCCGGAGTCACGATGACGGCCCCGAGCCAAGCGACGGCTTCGTAGGTCGTCGTCGTCAGGACGCCGACGACGCGCCCGTTCGACTCCGCCGCGAAACATCCGTCGGGCGAAAGCGCCAGCAACCGTCGGAAGTCCGCGCGGGTGTAACCCCAATGTTCGAGGTCGGTCAGGGCGATGGCGGCGTCGATGTCGCGGTTGGTGAGCCGTCGGACGTTCGCTGCTTCCAAATCGTCACCCGCCGCTCGAGCTCCTCGAGCTCGTCGCACTCGTGGTAACCGTAGGTGACGTATCGCTTTTCCTTCCGGAAATGCTTGTACATGCAGGGGCCGTACTCGTCGTCCTCTTGCCCGTACCACTTGTCGCAGTCCTTGCACAGGTGCTTCTGCGGCAGCTGCGCCTGCATCTCGTCTACATGCCCCAAAACGGGTCCTCCTTTCGTTTGATCTTCGCGAGTTCTTCGAGGGCGGCGACCTCGTCCGGGTTCAGGTCCTTCCGGCCGCGGAGGGCCCGGGCGTCCGCCTCGGGGAGGTCCACGTAGAGGACGTCGCCGGGCTCGATCTGTCGGCCGATCGTGACCCCGTCGACGGAGACCGCGACCTCCTGTCCCGCGCTCGCTCCGTCGAGGCTCTTCTCGCCGCTCCGGATCGCCTTGATCCGACCGAGGGTCCGTCCGTCTTTCCGCACGAGCGATTCCCCGCTCCGGATGCGCCCGGCGAGGACGCGCACGCCGAAGATCGCGGGCTTCGAGGTCCGGAAGATGTGGTCCGGCAGGAACAGTAGCTTCGCCGGGTACGCGATTTCCTTGCGGCTCGCCTCCTCCAGCTGCCGCTTCCGCTCGTCCCGCCAGGCCTGGTAGTCTTCGATCAGGCGGTAGATGATGTCGCTCTCCAGCAGCTTGACGTCGTCGAGTTCCTGCAGCGCGACCTTGGCGTCCGGGAGGATCTCCAGGTTGAAGGCGAGGATCGCGCGGTGGAGCGGGTTCTTGACCGTCGCGGCGTCCGTCACGTCGCGCCGGGAGACGGGCCCGAGGCGCGCGAACTTGATCGGGATGCCCGCCTGCTTGCATTCGTAGGCGAGGCCTTCGAGGGAGCCGATTGCGTCCGCCTTCACGAGGATCCCGTCGTCCTGCGTCTCGATGTGGACCTGCGACTCCTTCGCGACCTCCTCGATCGCCGCGGCGAGGTCGCCCTTCGCGGCCCGGAGGGGTGCACCCGCGACCGCGCGTTCGAGCCCGCTGCCGAGGATCTTGACGCCGGCCGCGGCGGAGACGGACGGGACGGAATCGAAGCGCTCCTGCGGGTCGCGGATCTCGTCGAGCGGCTTCGGCTTCAGGAGGGCCTTCACCTTCGTGGTGCCCGGCTTCCCGGTCGTCCCGAACACGATCGTGTCGCCTTTCGACAAGCTGCTTTGGTAGAGGATCGCGTCGACGGTCGTCCCCAGGCCCTTTTCCTCCTTGACCTCGAGGATCGTGCCGACCGCGGGCCCTTCCGTCGCGGCGAGCTGGGATTCCAGGAACCGCTGCGCCAGGCCGATGAGTGTAAGGAGGAGGTCGGGGACTCCCTCGCCGAACTTCGCGCTCACCGGCACGACGGCGATGTTCGTCGTGAAGTCGGCGACACGGTCGTATCGCTCCGCCGAGAATCCATGTTCGAAGAGGCGGCCGATCAGCTCGTACATGCGCTTGTCGAGCTCGTCCCGGACGGACTCCGCCTGGTCCCGATAGGAGACGACGAAGGGCTGGCCCTCATGCTTCCGCCATCCGGGCACGAGGTCGATCTTGTTGGCCGCGACGACGAACGGCGTCTTGTACCGTTTCAGGATGTTCAGGCTCTCGATCGTCTGCGGCCGGAACCCCTCGTTGACGTCGATGACGAGGACCGCGAGATCCGCGAGGGCTCCGCCGCGGGCCCGCAAGGTCGAGAAGGCGACGTGACCGGGCGTGTCGATGAACAAGAGGCCGGGGATTCGAAACGACTTGCCCTTCACCAGGTCGCCGCACATCTCCAGGATCGCCGAAAGCGGGACCTCCGTGGCGCCGATATGTTGGGTGATGCCTCCGGCCTCGCGGCCTGCGACGCCGGTCCCGCGGATCCGGTCGAGCAACGTGGTCTTCCCGTGGTCCACGTGCCCGAGGACGGAGACGATGGGCTGGCGGATGGAGGGGGCCATACGCCGCGCATCAAGAATCCGACGCTACTTGAAGGTTCGTCCCTCGGCTCAGTAGTGGTCTGGGACCGGGCCACCCCACTCTTCCTCCGGATGGTCGTAGAGGCAGAAGAAAATCCCGTCCGGGTCCTGGATGTAGACAATGCGGTGGCCGCTCCGGCCAAGCCAAACATCCTCCTCCATGAGTTTCCGGAATTTCGGATCCTCTTTCAGTTTCGCGACCGCCGGTCGATTGACCCAGAGCTTCTTCGTCGCCGGGAGGATGCCGAGCTTCTTGAGCCGCTCCATCGTCTCCGGCACGCTCTTGACACGGACCTCGAAGTGGTCCAACGACTCCCCCACGACGTAGGGAGCCCAGAAGGGATTGCTCTCCGCGTACCAATTGAGCTCCAGCCGCTGGCCGGAATGCCGATCCTTGAACAGGACGTACGTGCTCTCGACGTCCCCGCCGCGGTCGATCTCTTCGAGATCGAAGACCTTCGTGTAAAAATCGATGGACTTCTCCAAATTGGTGACGCGAATTCCAACGTCGCCGAGCCAGAGGTCGTGCATGATCAGCGAGGGGTCGCCCCGACCGAAGAACGTTTCCCCGGCATTTGGCTAATCCCGGAGCCACGCCTCGTCGACGCGGGCGTACGCGTGGATCTCGTCGGGCTTGAAGAAGAGCGGGATCTCCCGCTTCGCGCTCTCGAGCGAATCGGACCCGTGGATGATGTTCCGCCCGATCGTCAGCGCGAGGTCTCCGCGGACCGTCCCCGGTTCGGCCTCCGCGGAATTCGTCTTGCCCATCATCTTCCGCACGATGGCGACGGCCCCGTCGCCCTCGAGGACCATCGCGACGACTGGCCCCGCGGCAATGTACGACATGAGAGGTTCGAAGAAGGCCTTGCCCCTGTGTTCCGCATAATAGGTCTCGCCGAGAGACCGGGTCACGCGGAGCATCTTCATCGCGACGACCTTGAGTCCGCGACGCTCGAAGCGCCCAAGGATTTCACCGACGAGCGCGCGTTGGACCGCGTCCGGCTTCAGGAGCACGAACGTGCGCTCGGCCATCTCAGGCCCCTTTCTTCGCCTTCTTCGCGGGCTTTGCGGTCGGCGCGGGAGCTTCCTCTTCTTCCTCCTCCGGCTTCTCGCGCTTGCGCCCCTTCACCTTGGCCCATTGGCCGTCGAGCCAGGCCTTGAAGACGCGGCGGCCTTCCTGGGAGTCCTTCCAGGCCGCGAACTCGGCCTTCTCGACGTGCGTCACCGGCTTCGCGCCGTGCTTCTTCTTCGCCCAGCCGAGGATCGACGTCCGGAAGGCCGGGCTGTCGACGAAGGACGTGAAGAATTTCTCGACCTCTCCTCGCGGGAGGTCCGGACCGAGACGCTTGTCGATCAGGTCGGCGAGGTCCGCCGGGATGTCCTTGCCCTTCGGCGTCTCGATCGTCACCTCGCCGGGGGCGGCCTCGGCGGGCGCGGGCACCTCCTCGGAGACGATCGCCTCCTCCGTCGCGGCCCGTCCCGCGGCGCGGCGGAACGCCTGTGTCCAAGGCGTCCAACGCGGCACGCGGCCGAGGTGGAGCATGTTCGATTGGCATTTGTGGGAACAGAACAGGAAGACCGTCCCATCCTTTCGGATGAACATCTTGCCGGTCCCCGGCTCGATCTCGTTGCCGCAGAAGGAGCAGGAACGGCGGGCGGGCATCGGCTCACCGGACCGAGAGCTTGCGGGCCTCGCGGGCGGTCTCGCGGAGCATCAGCACATCGCCGACCTGGATGCTCCCCTTCACGTTCCGCGTGATGATGCGGCCCTTGTCCCGTCCGTCGAGGACGCGGACCTTCACCTGGACCGCCTCGCCCGTCATCCCCGTCCGGCCGACGACCTCGACCACTTCTGCGGGGATGCTGTCCTCGTCCGCCATCGTCTCTCCGTGCTCCTTCCGGGCTCCGTCACTTCTTCATCGCGCGGAGCTTGCCGGACAGATCGTCGAGCACCGGCTTCGCCTTGCCGGGGTCCAAGATCGCGATCGAGGCCGTCGCCTTGCCGAGGCCGACCGCGACGCCGAGCTCCTGTTTGCTCGGGACGTACGCGTAGGGCACGCCTTTCTCCTCGCACAGGAGGGGCATGTGGGCGAGGATCTCCTCGGGCTGGACGTCCTCCGCCATGACGACGAACTGAGCCTCGCCTCGCTCGACGAGCTTCGTGACCTCGTTGGTCCCTTTGCGGACCTTCCCGCTCTCCTTCGCGAGTTCGATCGATTGGTACGTCTTGTCGACCAGGTCCTTCGGCATCTCGAAGCGCACGTACATCGGCTTGGCCATTGGGGAGACCTCCTTCCGCCCCGCATCGCGGGGCGTCATGAGTCATCGGCTCTCCGTTCCCAGAGAAGCGGCCGTCGAAGTGGCGCGGCGTATAAAAGGATTTCCAGGATACGCCGCGGCGATTCCTAGGAAGGGCTCGGACCGAGCTGCTCGCGGACGATGCGGTTCGCAATCTCCAAGAACTTCTGCTCCGTCCCCGGAGGGATCGTCGCTCCCGCGGCCGCGTGGTGCCCGCCTCCGAATCCACCCACCGCCTTGCTCGCCTCCTGCATGACCGCGGCGAGGTCGAGCCCGCGCGCGACGAGATCGCGCGTCGTCCTCGCGCTGACCTTGATCCCGTCGTCCGCCGTCGCGAAGGCGATGATCGGCAGGTCCTTTGCCGCTCCCTCGCGGTTCAAGGCGAGGCTCGCCGCGATCCCGACGACGGTGTCGCGGATCCGGTCCGCCGCATGGAAATATTGGATCGCGTCCATCGTGTTGATGCCCGCCTCCGCGATCGCGTCCATCGACTCCACGAGATATTCCCGATGGCCGCGCAGGAGCCGCAAGGCCTGTCCGAGGAACTCGTCGCGGTCGCCGCGGCAGACGCGATAGCCGACCTCCGGCTGGTCGTATCGGCCGCAGGCATTCACCAGCGTCCCGAATTCCTTCGCGTCCCGGGTCGGGCTTCCCGCGGGTTCTCGGATCAGGGTGTACGTCTCGCCGGCAAGCCGTTCCGTTTCCTTCACACCGCAGCCGCGTTCGAGCATGTGCGCGACGAGGGCGGTCACGACCCGCCGCTTCTCTCCGTCGTCAAGGTCCGACCAACTCCGCCAGTGCTCCTCCACCTTGAGGTCGATCCCCAACTCGAGCAGGAAGGCGATGCACGCATCCTCATTCCCGCTGAGCCGCGGGATCCAGGGGTCGGAGGCGTATTGCAGCATCTTGTAGGCCGGCCGGGTCTCGCGGCCGAATAGGCGCAGGTCGATCTGGGCCCGGAGGACCCCGGCGTCGATCCCATCCTGGAGGATCGTGCGGTTGTACCCGGAGAGGCGTCGGAACTCCTGGTCCTGGACGTCTCCGACGGCCCCGACGATCGCGACGGCGGCGAGGTCCCGGTTCGTCGAGGCCAGGGCCCTCGCGACGGCATAGGCGCATCCGGCCCCGCTCGCGACGTCGGACCCGGCGCCTTCGAGGTGCGGGTTCAACATGAGGATGCGGTCCTGCGACTCGGCGAAGCGCATCAGGTCGGACCGCAGGACTTTCGGGACCTCCCGTTCCGTGGGGACGTGATGGTCCGTGATCACCGCGTCGAGTCCGTGGAGGGCGTGCATCATCCCGGCGCCCAGATCGATGAACCAGACGAGCGGCGTCCCGCGCCGCTTCAGTTCCGTGATCACGGGCTCGTCGAGTTTCTTCACGAACGCGACTTCGTGCGCGATTCCCGCGCGGTCGAGCGCCTCGGACGCGATCGCCCCGCCCGTGATGCCATCCGTGTCGATGTGGGTCACGATGCGGACCATCGGGGCGTCCCGGACGCGCTCCGCGATCTGCTGGGCGACCGCCTCCATCGAGGGCGACTAGCGGGGGACCGCTCCTTGAATCTTTGGGAGGGAACGGCGGACGCCCTTTCGACATCAAGCGGGGGCGAGTGCATGTTATAGTCAAGTAACTATAACGCGGCCAAGGCGGATATTCCCGGAGCGAGTTGCGAGGCCGCGATGCTCCACGTGACCGCGACGGCACTCCTCCTGAAGGAGGGGCGGGTCCTCCTGGGAAGACGGACCAGCACAGTCCGTTTCGCCGGCATGTGGGATGCCTTCGGCGGCCACCTGGTGCCCTGCGAGGAACCCTCGACCGCCTTGATCCGGGAACTGAAAGAAGAGCTAGGGATCGAGGTCGTCGGCCCGCGGTTCTTGGGGATTTACGAAGACGTCGACCCGACATCCCGAGACCTTTTCCGCCACTACCTCTTCGTCGTGACCCGGTGGGAGGGCGATGTGCGGATTGCGAACGAGGAACATTCGGAGATTCGCTGGTTCACGCCCTCGGACGCGGTGATGTTGGATCTGGCACCGTCCTTGAAGGACTCGATCCGTCGACTGATTCCGACGAAACCTTAAGCGAAACGCGGGACTTGAGTGGATTGGCCGTGCCATGACGGATGACGCGACGATTCGAAAGATCCTGACGACCATCCGAACGATTGCGGTCGTCGGATGTTCGAAGGACCCCACCAAAGATGCGCACCGGGTCCCGAAGTACATGCAACAGCATGGGTACCGAATCATCCCGGTGAATCCGACGGCGACGGAGATCCTCGGCGAGAAGGCGTACCCGTCCCTTGACGCGGTCCCGATCCCATACGACGCCGTCGACATCTTCCGCCCGTCCGCGGATGTCCCGCCGATCGTCGATCAGGCGATCAAGGGTCCCGCGAAGGTCATCTGGATGCAGCTCGGCATCCGGAACGAGGCGGCGGCCTCCAAGGCCCAGGCGGCCGGCAGGACCGTCGTGCAGGACCACTGCCTGATGCGCGACCACGCGCGGCTATTCGGCGGGGACATCCTCGAATGAGGACGCCGCGAAGACGATCGCGACGCTCGGCCCGCCCGCGCGCCGCGCCGCGGCACTGAGGGCCTCGATCTCCCCGAGGAGACTCGTCACGGACGCCGGCGCATTGAATTTCATCTTGGACGCCCAGTCGTAGAGAGCGCGGACCCTCGGCTCGGGGACGATCCCCACTCGATACCCGCCGGCGACGCCGCGCTCCAGCTTCACAATCGGGCTGATGCCGGAAAAGGCCTGCACGGGGATCTCAATCCACTCCGTCGACTCCTTCGGCAGCAGCTCACGGAACGGGTCCTCCTGAAGCGCTTCCTCGGCGCTCACGAAGGACTCGAGGCCCGCCTCGCCCTCCCACACCCTGCCGAGGCGCGCGCCCGCAGACACGACCGAGTGATCGAGCCATGCGAGATCGTGCACCCGCTCGATCGACGCCCGGCGGGTCCAGAGGGTCTTCGCGAGGAGCTGGTATCCTTCGCGGAGGGCCTTCGCCTCCGGGGACTTCGTGCCGCCCGATCGCTGCGCCTTGTCGAGCGCCGCGGCGAGGACCGGCTGCGCCGTGAGGAGCTCCTGGAAGTCCACGACGCGCAGGAGGCCGCGCCATCCCATGGGACCCATCACGGGCCCTCGCCAAGAAAAGCGTGTCGGCCCCTCGTTGCTCGAATGCCCGCGGTGGTGCGGCTCAATGGAGCACGACGGACTTGACCCCGTCCACCTGTTTGATCAGGGGCAGCAGGCGCTCGGGGACCGGGGCCTCCGTCACGATGAACCCATGCGGATCGTCGACGATCTCCGGATCGTCCATGATCACCTGGCGGACGGAGATGCCCGCCTGCGCGATGATCGTCGTGACCCCGGCGAGGATGCCGGGCTTCGCCGCGTTCGTCGGCACGATCTCGATCGCGCCCCAGTTCATCAGAGGGGCGACGTCCCTCAGGTAGCACGCCGGCAGGAGTCGGTCGAAGAAATTCCCCAGCTCCGGGTTCTTCGCGATCGTGTCGACCGTGGCCGTGACGACGCGACGGTCCACGCCAGCGGCGCGCGCGAGGGACGTGTCGGAGATCTTGATCGCTCCCGCGTAGACGTTGCCTTCGTGGACGCGAAGTCCTGTCAGGACCATGAGTTGGGCGACTTTCTCTTGCGCCGGGAAGCCCTTGAAGTACGGACGCAACCTCGACCACATGCTAAGTCCACGTAATGCACGAAAAGATTCTATGGAGCTTAAATCCTCTCGGTTTCGTTTGTAGTTGCGAGTATTCTTACTCCTCGTGTTGCATCATCCATGTATTCTCACTCTACATAAATGTACGTCATAGAACGTAAACGTTATATAACGTCCGGATATCTGTGTCAGCGTCAAATGGTGGTGACCATGCAAGCGATCCATCCGAGTTCGGCGGCCGCGGGACACGTGAAAATCCTCCTCGATGAGGACGACCTCCCGCGGGCGTGGTACAACATCCTGCCGGATTTGCCCGCTCCCTTCCCTCCCTACCTTCACCCCGGGACGAAGGAGCCGGTCCCGCCGCAGGCCTTCGAGCCGCTGTTCCCGAAGGAGCTCATCCGCCAGGAGATGAGCCCGAACCGCTCGGAGCCGATCCCCGAAGAACTGCGCGAGGCCTACCTCCGATTCGGCCGACCGACGCCGCTGTACCGGGCCTCCCGCCTGGAGGCGTTCCTCAAGACGCCGGCGCGGATCTACTACAAGCGGGAGGATCTCTCCCCGGTCGGATCCCACAAGCCGAACACCGCGATCGCGCAGGCGTACTTCGCCGCGAAGGAAGGGGTCGAGGCCCTCGCGACGGAGACGGGGGCCGGCCAATGGGGATCCGCGCTCGCCCTCGCGACGAACTATTTCGGCCTCCGGTCCAAGGTGTTCATGGTCCGTGTCTCGTACGACCAGAAGCCCTACCGGAAGTACATGATGCGGCTCTTCGGCGCGGAAGTCATCCCGAGCCCGAGCGACCGGACGAACGTGGGGAAGAAGATCCTCGCACAGGACCCGAACCATCCCGGATCCCTCGGCGTCGCGATCTCGGAGGCGATCGAGACGGCGGTGACGAGCCCGAACACGCGGTATTCCCTCGGATCCGTCCTGAACCACGTGCTGATGCATCAGACGGTCATCGGCCTCGAGGCGCAGAAGCAGTTCGAGATCGCGGACATCACGCCGGACTACATGGTCGGCTCCGTCGGGGGAGGCTCCAACTTCGCGGGCTTCACCTACCCGACCATCGGAGAGCGGATCCACGGGCGTTCGGAGACGCGGTTCATCGCGGTCGAGCCGACATCGGTCCCCTCGATGACCCAGGGCCGATACGAATACGACTTCGGCGACACCGGCGAGATGACGCCGCTCGTGAAGATGCACACCCTCGGCCACACCTTCGTACCGCCGCGCATCCACGCGGGCGGCCTGCGGTACCACGGGACCGCGGCGACCCTGAGCGTCCTCCTGGACGCAGGGCTCGTCGAGCCGCGCGCGGTCGACCAGGTGAGCACCTTCCAGGCCGGCGAGATCTTCGCCAAGACGGAAGGACTCATCGCGGCGCCGGAGACCTGCCACGCGATCCGCGGCGCGATCGACCTGGCGCTCGAGGCGAAGAAGCGGAACGAGGAGACCGTGATCGCCTTCAACTACAGCGGCCACGGGCTGTTGGACCTCGAGGGCTACGCGCAGTTCCTCGCCGGCAACCTGAGCAGCAACGGGCCCTGACCACCCCGCTGGCCGCAATCCGTTCCCGAGTCGTCGGATTATCCGCGCGAAGTCTCTTGTGGTCTCGGACAATCCGGCCGACGATGGACGTGGGCGTGGACGTCGGCGGGACCTTCACGGACTTCGTCGGGTTCCGCGGCCGCGAGGTCGTGACGGCCAAGGTTCCGTCGACGCCCGATCCCTCCCGCGCGGTCGTCGACGGGATGCGGGAGCTCGGGGCCGGCGGCATGGCCCACGGGACGACGGTCGCCACGAACGCGATCCTGCAACGAAAAGGGGCCCGCACGGTATTCGTGACGACGGCGGGCTTCGAAGACCTGCTGATCATCGGCCGCCAGGACCGTCCGAACTTGTACGACTTCCACGTCACACGGGCGTCTCCGCCGGTCGATTCGGAGATGTGCCTCGGAGCCGACGAACGCGTCGACGCGCGAGGACGCCCGTTGCGGCCTCTGACGGAGCGGGAGGCCCGCCGAATTGCCAGGGAGGTGCGTTCCCGAAAGGCGGAATCCGTGGCGATTTGCCTGCTCTTCTCCTTCATGCGACCGAGCCACGAGCGGATCCTCCGCGATGCCCTTGGCGACCTCCCCGTCTCGATGAGCCACGAAGTCCTCCCGGAATTTCGAGAGTATGAGCGCGCTTCGACCACCGTGTTGGACGCCTACCTGAAACCGCTCGTCGGCCGCTACCTGACCGAGTTGAGGGCCGCAATTCGAAAGGACTTCTTCGTGATGAAATCGGGAGGCGGCGTGGCCGTCCATTCGGCCGTCGCCCGACGACCGGTTGACTTGGTCCTCAGCGGTCCCGCGGGCGGCGTCGCCGCCGGCGCGGCCCTGTCTCGAGGGAGCCATTCGAGGAACTTCGTCACCTTCGACATGGGAGGGACCAGCGCAGATTTTTCCGCACTCCCGAAGGGCGAGCCGACCTGGACGACCGATGCCGTGATCGACACCTTCCCGATTGCGATCCCGGTCATCGACATCGAGTCCGTGGGCGCGGGAGGAGGGAGCCTTGCGTGGATTGACCCGGGAGGCGCGCTTCGAGTCGGACCCGAGAGCGCCGGCGCGACCCCGGGGCCCATGGCCTACGGTGCGGGCGGGTCCCAGGTCACGGTGACGGATGCCGACCTCGTCGGCGGGTCCCTTGGACCGAGTCTCCTCGGAGGTCGGCTTCCCCTCGACAGGTCCCTCTCCACAAAAGGGATCGAGGCCCTCGCATCGACCCTGCATCTTTCCCGGGACGAAGCGATCCTCGGCGTCCAGCGGGTTGTCGAAGCCTCGATGGCGAAGGCGATGCGGCTGGTCCTCGCCCGTCGCGGCCTTGACCCGAGGGATTTTGCGTTGCTCGCCTTCGGCGGCGCCGGGCCGATGCACGCATGCGCCCTCGCCCAACAGCTCGGGGTCCGGACGGTCCTCGTGCCCTTCCTCCCTGGGGCGTTCTCGGCCTACGGCATCCTGATTTCTCCGATCCGAGCCGAGTATGGGCGAAGCGTCCTCCGACCGTTGGAGCGAGCCGAGACGGTCATCGAGTCGGCGATCGAGGAGTTCCGTGACCGGGCGATTTCGGTGCTGCGGACGCAAGGGCACGATGTGGGTCGGGCTCAATTCGAATCGAGCGTCGACCTACGATTCAAGGGGCAGAGTTACGAAATCAACGTTCCGATCCGCGGCGACTTGAGGCGGGCCTTCCATCGAGCGCATCGGCTTCGGTACGGATACGCCTCGCGGAGCGAAGCGATCGAGGTCGTCGCGGCCCGCCTCGTGGTCCGCATGCCACGTCCGTTCCGCCGGCCGCGTGCGCCTCTTCATCGCGGTTCGCGTCCGCGGAGTCGCCGGGTTCTTTTCGACGACGGATGGCATGATGTCCCCGTCCACGAACGGTCGCGCCTCGGCGTCGGGAGCGAGATCGACGGTCCCGCCATCGTGGCGGAGGACCATGCGACCACTGTCGTTCCTCCCGGCGCGCACCTCACCGTGGATCGATTGGGCCTTCTCGAGGTCGAGGTGCCCCGATGAATCCGGCCGAACTCGAGATCCTGCGGACCGGATTCGCGTTCATCCCGGAGGAAATGGGCGTTGCGCTGAAACGAAGCGCCTATTCGCCGAACATCAAGGAGCGGATGGACGCGAGTTGCGCCTTGTTCGACGAGGCCGGCCGGATGGTCTCGCAGGCCGAACATATCCCGGTCCATCTCGGCTCGATGCCCGCCGCAGTGGACGCGGTCCTGCGGGATTTCCCCGGCACGTTGCGGGAGGGCGACCAGGTCATCCTGAACGATCCCTATCGAGGCGGGACGCACCTCCCGGACGTGACGCTTGTCCGGCCCGTGTTCGTCCGGACCGAATTGGTCGGCTTCACGGCGAATCGCGCCCACCACGCAGACATCGGCGGGATCGCGCCCGGATCGATGCCCGCGGACGCCGTGCATCTGGAGGAGGAAGGCATCGTCCTGGAGCCGCAGAAGTTCCTCGACCGCGGCGAGGAGCGCCGCTCGATCCTCGACCGGTTCCGGGAGGAGACCCTCAATCCCGTTGAGCGACTCGGGGATCTCCGCGCGCAGGTGGCCGCCAATGAACTGGGCGCCCGGCGTCTCGCGGAATTTGCGGACAAGTGGGGCGTGACCCGCCTTCGGTCCCACATCGGGGAACTCCTCGACTATGCGGAACGGCGCATGCGATCCGCCATCCAGACGCTCCCGCGAGGGACATGGGCCGCCGAGGATTACCTCGAGTCCGCCGGCTCCCGCGACTCGCAGAAAATCCGCATCCGGGCCGAGGTCACGATTGGCGGTTCGGGCTTGACGGTCGACTTCCAAGGCACGGATCGCCAGGTCCGCGGAAACGTGAACGCTCCGTTCGCGGTGACCTTGAGTGCCACGTATTACGTCGTCCGATGTGTCACGGATCCCGACGCGCCGCGGAACGCCGGCGCGTATCGACCGGTCCGGGTCCTCGCGGAGGAAGGCCTGCTCGTCCGACCCCGAAGCCCAGCCGCAGTGGCCGCGGGGAACGTGGAAACCTCCCAGCGAATCGTTGACGTCCTGTTCCTCGCCCTCTCGGAGCCCTTGGCGGACCGGGTACCGGCCCAGAGCCAGGGGACGATGAACAACCTCACCATCGGCGCGGTCGACCGAGTGCCTTTCTCGTACTACGAGACCATCGCAGGCGGCGAAGGCGCTCTCCCGTTCCGCCGCGGCATGTCCGGCGTGCACACCCACATGACGAATACGCGGAACACGCCCATCGAGGCGCTGGAGCTCGCGATGCCCCTCCGCGTCGAGGAATATCGCCTCATCCCCGGCTCGGGAGGGGCCGGCCGTTTCGCGGGAGGCGATGGCGTGCGTCGGTCCGTCCGGTTCCTCGGTCGAGCTGGGACGGCATCGATCCTCTCCGAGCGACGATCCCTGCGACCCCGAGGCTTGAAGGGCGGCGAAGACGGCCGACCGGGGCGAAATCGGCTCGTCCGAAAGGGCCGGCGAAAGACGCTCCCGGCCAAGGTCACGCTCCCTCTGCGGCGGGACGATCTCCTGATCATCGAGACGCCCGGAGGCGGCGGCTGGGGAAGGCCCCGAGCGCCGCAGCGGTGAATGTAGGCTACCTGCATCGGGGACGTTCACCCGATGCATCTGGGTTTGTCGTCGTGGACCTCCTGGGCGTCCTCGCAGTCTTCGTGGGCGTCGTCCTCCTCGGCGTCGCGGTCGGGATGCTCACCGGACTCTCCCCCGGACTTCACGTGAACAACGTGGCCGCGCTCCTCCTGGCCACGCGAGGCGTCTGGGCTGGATTTCTCGGAATCCTCGTCCCCGAGATCGCGGCGGATCCCGCGGCGATCGGGACCTTGCTGTCCTCGTTCCTGCTCGCGACGGCGGCGGCCCACGGGGTTTCGAGCCTCATTCCCAGCGTGTTCCTCGGCGCGCCGACGGAGGACACGGCCCTCGCGACCTTGCCGGGCCATCGTCTCCTCTTGGCGGGAGAGGGCCCGAGGGCGGTCGCGCTCGCGGCCCGCGGAGCGACGCTCGGGACCCTTTTCGCGGTCCTCCTCCTGGTCCCGCTCCGATTTGTGCTGAGCGATCCGATCGAGCTGGCCGCCCGATTCCGTCCGTGGAGCGCGCTGTTCCTCCTGGGCTTGCTCGGCGCGATCCTCGCCACCGAGTTCCGGGGACGGCACCGGATTCGGCGGGGCCTCCGTGCGGCCTGGGTTCAGGGCCTCGCGGGCCTCCTCGGCATCCTGACCCTTCGCGGGACGGTCCCCCTCGATCCGAACATCGTGCTGTTCCCTCTCTTCTCCGGCCTCTTCGGACTGCCGACGCTCTTCATCAGCCTCCGAGGCAACTCGGGTCGGATCCCGGCGCAGCGTATCGATTCGCTGCGTCGCCTTTCGTGGAGCGATGTCCGCAGCGCGTTGCGAGGGACGGCCGCGGGTGCGGCGATCTCCTGGCTCCCTGGCCTCAGCGGCGGCGCGGCCGCGACCCTGGCATCGATCGGAAGGCGCAACCGCACCGGGCCGGGGCAATTCATGATCGTCCTCGGGGCGGTGTCCGCGTCGACGGGCCTCCTGAGCGCCGCGGTGCTCTTCATGATTCATCGGACGCGCAGCGGCGTCGCGGCCGGAGTCAAGGAACTCGCGGGAGATCCGGCGGCCTGGTCCGGCTTCGGCATCCCGGCCACCTTGGTCGCGCTCGTCGTGTCCACTTCGCTCGCGACTGCGTTGGCGGCCCCGATGGCGGCCCGGCTGGCTCAACGGATCGCGCGCCGCTGGTCGACCTGGGATCCGCGGAAAGTTTCCATCGTTTCCATCGCGGTGATCGAGGGCCTCCTGTTCGTCGTGACCGGTTGGCCAGGTGTCGCGGTTGCGGCCGTCGCGAGCCTGGTCGGGCTCGTGCCGGTGGCCCTTCGCGTGCGCCGCATCCATTTGATGGCCTCCCTCCTGGTCCCCGTCCTCCTGACGTACCTCGCCCCCGCTCCCTGAGGAAAGGGTAATGAGCCAACGTTTGCATCCCTCAAACGGAGGGGCCTTTCGATGCAAGGCGGGCAGACGCGATCCCGGGATTTCCTCGAAGGGCTCTCGTTCGTCCTCGCGAGTCGACAGCGCGAAACGGTCCTCGCCGCCGTCATCCCGGGGCCGAAGACGCCCATGCAGGTCGCGAAACAGACGGGGCTGCACCTGCCGCACGTGAGCCGCGCGCTCGGTCAACTCGTCCGCACGGACCTCGTCGAGCGGGTCGCGGGCCAGCGCCGCGGTCGGCTCTATGCCGCCTCGGGCCTCGGCCGCGCAGTCTTCGGAGAGCTCGCGGAGGAGCGGGGCGACCGGATCGTCGCGCCAATGATCCGAGGCGGTCACCTTCGGAACTATCACCATTGGGTCGCGACCCACCACACGTCGACGGCCGCGGACGAGATCCTGATTGGCGTCGGCCTCGATCCGTCCACTTTGCGAGCGGACGGCTGGTATCCCCTCCGGGCGGCCTTGCAAGCCCTCGATGCGATCGAAGCGCGTTTCGGAGACGGCACCTACGAGACGATTCGACGCATGCTCCGCGAGGAGGCGAAGAACTTTTCGTCGGCCAAGCGCCTCATCTCAAGGGTGATTCCCTTCACGCTCTTGCTCGAGTTGTCCCCGAATGCGTACTCGCGGGAGTTCAACCACGGACGCCTCGAGGTCGAGGTCCAGGGGCATCGCGCCCTGCTCAAGAACTACGATTGGATCAGCAGCCCCGCCCGCTGCGCGGCGTGGTTGGGCGCGTACGAGGGGTTCGTCCAGATGCTGAAGATCGAGGCCACCGTGACGAAGGTCGCGTGCATGCTCCGAGGCGACCCGTACTGCGGTTACCAGTTGGATTGGTGATACTGGCCCCCGAAACGCCCGTACCGAACGGAACAAAGCCTGGTAACCAATTGGTAATATGGCCTTATCCCCGAAGGGGTTGGTCTGCTTCTGGGCAGGAATCTCGGGACGAAATCCTCGTCTGGAGGGATGCTTGCCTAAGCCCGTCCTCGAGGGGAGTCGCGGACGGGTTCCTTTCTTACGAGTCCTCGTGGTTTTCGCGGGTGCCGTACGGCGTCGAGTACTTATGGGTCTCGCGGATGCGCTCGGTCCCGTCGATCTCCTTGATGTACGCCGCGACCACCGCGGGGACGAGGGACTCCCAATCTTCGCCCTTGAGGATCCGATGGCGGACCGTGGTCCCCGAGAGCCGCTCGCGGTCCAGCAGCGGCGGCGAGAGCGCCTTCAGGCCGTGCTCCCGGAACAGCCGCACGACGAGGTCGGAGTTCGTGTAGACAACGTCGAAGCGCGGGACGAGGGACGTGACATGGCTGACCCACACGCTGTGCACGTGGGTGTCGGGGATCGGGACGATGTGGTAGTTGTGGATCCCCTCGGCGTCGAGGGCTCTCTTGATCATCTCGTACCGCTCGCCGGCGGTGAAGGGATTCTCGCCCGTGTGGCTGTACTGGGCCGAGCCGATTCCGACGATGATCTCCTCGTTGGATTCCAGGATCCGCCTCACCATCGCGAGGTGCCCGCGATGGAACGGCTGGAACCGGCCGATGAAGAAGGCGCGTCCCGTCATTCGGACTCGTCTCCCATAAAGTGTCCGATGTACGGGCAATCGAGCGTGAGGAACTTGCGGCAATGGATGCAACGGCCGTCATCGTGGACGGACGCAAGGGCCGCGTTGACTTCGTAGCAAGGCATCGGTTCCGAGAATTCGAACGGCTCCAGGCCCTCGTCCACAGGCTCTCTCCGGAAGCTCAGTGGGGGACTGCGCCGAGGCCGGGCTTGTCCGGGGTCATCTTGGGAACGAGCGCCGCGAGCTTGCTGATCAGGCCCGACTTCTTCGGGCCTACGAGGGCTTGCTCCAAGACCTCGCTCAAGGTGTCGACGGGGACGATTTGGATCTTCCCTTGGTACTTGTCCTCCAGCAGGACGTCCTTCATGTTCGACCGCGGGATGACGACCTTCTCGATCCCGAGTTCGGCCGCGGCTTCGATCTTCGCGGTCACGCCGCCGACGGGCAGGACCTGTCCGCGCACGCTCAGGGAGCCGGTCATCGCGACCGCCTGGTTCACCGGGACTTCTTCGAGGGCGCTGATGACCGCGGTCGCGACGGAGATCGAGGCGCTGTCGCCTTCCGTGCCTTCGCGGGACCCGACGAACTGGACGTGGATGTCGTGGTTCGAGATGTCCTCGCCGGTGTACTTCTTGATGAGCGCGGCGACGTTCTCGACCGCCTCCTTCGCGATTTCACCGAGCCGGCCGGTGGCGATGATGCGCCCGCCTTGCTTCGCTTGCGCAGGGGTCACCTCGGCGGCAATGGGCAAGACGATGCCACTGAATTCCGCGATCGAGTTGTCGCCGACGAGGACCGCGAGACCGTTGACCATGCCGACGATCGATCCTTCCGTGATGAAGGTCTGGTACTCCTTGCCCCGCTCGATCATGCGGTCCGCGACCTGCTGCTCGAGGGAGCGCGCGATGCGCTTCGCGTTCAGGACGTGCTTCGCCGTCACGAGGGGAGTCCCTTCCTCCTGGGCGATGTCCCCCGCGACGCGGATCAATCCGCCCAACTCGCGAAGGCGCAGGGTGAGTTGTCCACGGCGGCCGGCCCTTCGCTGGGCCTCCCGGAGGATTTCCAGGACCGCGGTGCGGTCGAAGTGCGGGATCTTCCGATCTTTCGAGACCTCCTGCGCGACGAACCGGACCAGCTTGAGGCGGTTGTCCTCCGTGTCCAGCATCGTGGCCTTCATGTAGATCTCGTATCCGTATCCGCGGATGCGGGACCGCAGCGCCGGGTGCATCCCTTGGACCGCGTCCAGGTTTCCCGCGGCGACGAGGATGAAGTCGCATGGGACCGCTTCCGTCTTGACCATCGCGCCGGACGACCGCTCGCTCTGGCCGACGATCGAGAATTTCTTCTCCTGCATCGCGGTCAGCAGGCTCTGCTGGCTCTCCATGCGGAGGACGTTGATCTCGTCCACGAAGAGGACGCCCTTGTGGGCCTTGTGGATCGCGCCGGATTCGACGCGCTCATGCGCGGGGGTCTCGAGGCCGCCGCTCTGGAAGGGATCGTGCTTGACGTCCCCGAGCAAGGCGCCGGCGTGACTCCCGGTCGCGTCGATGAAGGGCGGCATCTCATCGGCCGTGTGGCTGACGAGGAGCTTCGGGACCATCAGGTTCTCCTGACGGTGGCCCGTGTACCGCGTCGCGATGTAGATGATCGCCGCGACGAGGATCCCGAACAGGATGATATTCGGGGCATCCGTGCGGAAGCTCGGCTCCGGCGCGCCCCATTGGTAGGAGAGGATGACGCTCAGGCCGATGATGAAGAACACGATCGTCATCACCATGGAGGCCTTCTGTTCCCGGCGTTGCATCGCCTCGGCCTTCTGGGCGTTCACGATCTCGCGGCCTTTGCCCGCGGGGACGACGCGGATCTTGGGTTCGTTCGGGTCCTCGGGATTGTGATACACGATGATGTCCTGGAGATCGTCCCGGGGCAGGAGTTCCGTCATCGCCCGGGCCAACATCGACTTCCCGGTGCCCGGGTCGCCGATCAACATGACATGCCGCTTCTGTTCGGCGGCTTTGCGGATGACTTCCACGGCCCGTTCTTGACCGATGACTTGGTCCACGAGCCGCTCGGGGATCTTCACTTCCGCCGTGGACCGGAAGTCGACCTTGTTAATCCACGAATCCACAGGCGGGAGTTCTTCCGGTTCTCCCGCTGTCTCCACCATCTTCTGACCGGCCCCTCGCTAGGGTCAGTTTGAATACACGAGCCTTCTACTTAAACACTTTGACCTTGGACACATTGGTGAGATTTCGAAGATCGCCCTCGCAATTCCGAATTTTCTCCAGAGAAAACACGCGACAAACGGAAATCCCGTGCACGAAAACGTGCGGACTTGTGTCGCGTTCGACCGTGGAATCTACGCGGCGCGCGAGGCGATCATCTTGGCGAGCTTCGCGAACGCGTCCTCGACGTTCTGTCCGGTCTTCGCGGAGGTGAACACGTAGGGGGCGTGGTAGGATTCCGCGGTCCGGCGGATGTCCGCCTCCGTCAGGTCCATCTCGTCCTTCAAGTCCGCCTTGTTCGCGAGGAACTCGATCGGCACGTTGCCCGTGACCTTGACCACCGCCGCGACCCAGTCGGCCAAATCGTCGAGCGTCTGCCTCCTCGTCACGTCGCAGACGGCGAGGACTCCCTGGGCCCCGTGGAAATAGGCCTCCTTGAGGAGTTCGCGGAATCCTTTCTCGCCCATGATGTCCCAGATGGTCATGTCGATATCGGACCCGCCGGTGGGGCCGTCGATTTTGATCTCCTTCTTCGAGACCTTCGCCCCGAGCGTCGAGATGTAGCGATCGTCGAACTGGTCCTGGATGAACCGTCGGATCAGGCACGTCTTGCCGACGGCGCCTTCCCCGACGAGGCAGATTTTCACCTTCATCTTCTGGCGGTCCATTTCCATCCTCTGGTTCGACGTATCGCGAGCACTATCCTCAGGTTATAAAGGCGTTGCCCAACGGTTATCTTCGGGGATAACACGCGTGCGACGCGATCGAAAATTGTCGTGGTTCAGGCGTCGCCGTGATGACCGATCGCATCCGCGAGGGCTTGGAACGCCTCGTTCACGCCATGCCCCGTCTTCGCGGACGCGAGGAAATGCGAGGCGCTGTGGATCGTGCCCATCCGCGCGAGTTCCTCCTCGCTGACGACGCGCCGTTCCAGGAGGTCCATCTTGTTCCCGAGGAACACGATCGGGACGTTCCCGACCTGCTTGCGGATCATCTGAACCCAGTTGTTGAGATCGTAGAACGTGTCCTTGCGCGTCAGATCGCAGACCGCGATGACGCCATGCGAGCCTTCGAAGTACGCGTCCCGGAGGAGGGCCCGGAAACCTTTCTCGCCCATGATGTCCCACACCATCATGTCGAGCATCGCGGGCGCACCCCGCCATTCCACTTCGACGGTCTTCTTCGTGACCTTCGTCCCGACCGTCGCGATGTACCGGTCATCGAATTCGTCCTGGACGAACCGCCGGATGAGGGAGGTCTTCCCGACCGCGACATCCCCGACCAAACACACCTTGGCCTTGACGTGCTTCAGGCCGGTCACCGCGGGCGTCGCCATCATGCGGCTCGAAACGGACTCCGTCTTATGTACCGTGAGGACGCGATTCTCGTCGATGATAATTCTTATTCTTCCGCGACGACTTTCCGCGCGTATCGCTCCTTCGCGACGCGCTCCGCCAGGGATTGGAAAGCGGTCTCGACGTTGACACCGGCCTTCGCCGATGTGAAATGGAACGGGCTGTCGTAGGCCCTTGCGGCCTGGACCATTTCGTCCTCCGTAATCTGGAGCTGGTCCTTCAGGTCGACCTTGTTCCCCAAGAATTCGATCGGGATCTTGCCGGTCACGCTGTAGACGCCCTCGATCCAGTCGTCCAGGTCGTCGAGCGTCTTGCGGCGCGTCACGTCGCACACCGCGAGAATGCCGCGAGCGCCGTAGAAGTAGGCCTCCTTGAGCAGCTCCCGGAATCCCTTCTGGCCCATGATGTCCCAGATCGTCATGTCGATCTTCAGCTCGCCCGTGCCGTCGGGACTGGGCGAGGCGAGTTCCTTCTTCGAGACCTTCGTGCCAAGGGTCTGAATGTACTTGTCATCGAAGTTGTCGAGCACGAATCGCCGGATGAGGGAGGTCTTGCCGACTGCGGCTTCGCCGATGAGACAAACCTTCACCTTCATCCTCTTGACATCCATAAATTCCCGCCTGGCACTGGGCATACCCGGCGAGACCCGCTTAAACGTTATGGGAGCGTTATCCTCGGGGATAATTGATTGGCCGCGCGGAGCCCGGCCTCATCGAAACGTACTCCGTGACGGGAGAATGGCAAACGATGATGTATCCTCGCCGAAATACGGGGACCGAAGGTGGCCCGATGTGCGACGAATATTATGACGAACGGATGAAAGCGGTCTGGCGGGCGCTCGCCGACGAATCCGAACTCGAACGCGACGAAGAAAGTGAAGAGGAGTCTCCACGGCCGATCGCGATCGAGCCGCTCGATCTCCCGAAGGCGAAACCGAAAGCCCTTCTCCGTTGAGCGCCGCCGTTCCGCGAGAAATTGGCATTTCCTCCGAGAGACGCGCGTCTCTCTCCAAAAAGCTAAATAGCCCCCCTCCATAGCGATGGCCCAACGCGCCGACCAGACGCCCCCCGGGCAATCCGCCTGAGGATCCCGGAAATGCGAACCCGAAACTTCTGGGCCCGCAGGAAGCGTCACGGCGGCGTGGCATTCGCCCGCGGCTCGTTGCACGCGACGAGAGATCGCTTTACGCGGAGGACTCGCCGATGCCGAAGGAACACCGACCACGACACGGCTCGATGGGCTTTTCGCCCCGCAAGCGCAGCGAGAGCCCGATTCCCCACTTCTCGAGCTGGCCCGACCTGGACGGCGGCAGCCCGAAGGTCCAGGGCTTTGCGGGCTACAAGGCGGGGATGACGCACGCGATCGTGGTGGACTACCGGCCCACGTCGACCACGTCGGGTCAAGAGGTCCAGATTCCCGTCACCGTCCTCGAGGTCCCTCCAATGCACGTGGCGGCGGTTCGACTCTACCATCGGGAGCCCGAGGGCCTGAGGACCCAGGCGGAAGTGTGGAGCCCGAAGCTCGACAAGGAACTGCGAAGGGTCTTCCCGATTCCGAAGGACTACGACGCGGGGGAAGCATGGAAAAAGGTGGATCCCGCGCAAATCGACGACGTGCGCCTCATCACCTACACGCAGCCGGCGCTGCTGACCGGGGTGCCGAAGAAGAAGCCGGATCTCATGGAGAATCGGGTCGGCGGCGGTTCCATCGAGGACCGCATCAAGTACGCGAAGCAGCTGCTCGGGACGGACATCGCCGTCACGGAATTCTGTCGGGAAGGATCGATGGTCGATGTCGCCGCGATCACGAAAGGGAAGGGGTGGAAGGGGCACCACACCCGATGGGGCACGCGGCTCCTGAGCCACAAGAACTCGAAGCACCGCAGGAACATCGGGACGCTCGGGAACTTTCAGCCGGGGTACGTGCGGCCGACGGTCCCGCAAGGCGGACAGTTCGGGTACCATCAGCGCACCGAGTACAACAAGCGGATCTTGAAGATCGGCGAGAAGGGTGAGGAAATTAATCCGAGCGGCGGGTTCCTCTCGTACGGGATCGTCCGCAATTCGTACGTGCTGCTCCATGGTTCGATCCCGGGCCCCGCGAAACGACTCATCCGCCTCCGAGATGCTGCCCGAGTTGGCTATGTGAAACTGGAAAAGTCTCCCGACCTTACGTACCTCTCGCGCGAATCGAAGCAGGGGGTGTGAGGCATCCCCGCGAAGGACAAGAAGGAGGCGTCCGCCGAAGACGAGAAGGCGCCGCCGAAGCCGCGGGTGCGACGGAAGAAGGCGGCCGCGGCGGAGAAGCCGCCGAAGGCGACGAAAGCCCCGAAGGCAAAGCAGACCCCGCGTCCGGAAGGCGGTCGTGTTCACGTTTATTCCCTCGACGGCGACGTGGTCAAGTCCGTCGACCTCCCGCCGATCTTCCAAGGCGACGTTCGATCCGACCTCATCCGCCGGGCCGTCACCGCGGCGCAGGCGAATCGACGCCAGCCCTACGGCTCCGCGTTCCGGTCGGGATTGAGCCACTCCGTCCGCTGGTCGGGCAAGGGGCACGGAGTGTCCCGCGTGCCGCGGCTCCGCGGTTCGATGACCGGCGCGCAGGCGCCGGGCACCGTCGGAGGCCGCCGCGCGCACCCTCCTCGCCCGGACAAGGTCTGGGCCAAGAAGATCAACGAGAAGGAGCGGCGGATGGCCCGAAACGCGGCCCTGGCCGCGCTCAAGGAATCGGAGATCGTCGCGGCGCGCGGCCACCATTTCAAGGAGGAGCTGAGCCTCCCCGTCATCGTCGAAGATGGGCTCGAGACCCTCGAGCCGGAGGGAGGCGCCACCCGGGAGGGCGTCAAGATCCTCGATCGCCTCGGCGTGCTTTCGGACGTCGAGCGGGCGAAGGAGGGCCGCCACGTCCGGGCCGGTCGCGGCAAGATGCGCGGCCGGAGGTACCGCCAGCCGCGGAGCCTGCTCGTCGTCGTGAAAGACCCGAAGAAGGTGCGCCGGTTGTTCGGGAACCTCCCGGGCGTCGAGGTCGTCAGCCCGGCGGGCCTGAACGCCGAGGTGCTCGCGCCCGGCGGCGATCCGGGCCGACTCGCGGTGTTCAGCGAGGGAGCTCTCGAAGTGTTGCGGAGTTGGCAGCCATGAAACCGCATGAGATCCTCATCCATCCCTACGTCACCGAGAAGACGCTCAACATGCTCCAGGGCACGCCCGCTCAGAACCTGAAGGACGGGAATCGTCTCGAGTTCCTCGTGATCCGCCGGGCGACGAGGGACCAGGTCAAGAAGGCGTTCGAGGACCTGTTCCAGGTCAAGGTCGAGAAGGTCAACACGTTCGTCCGGAGGGACGGCAAGCACGCGATCATCAAACTCAAGCCGGAGTTCTCCGCGGAAGAAATCGGGATGCGGATTGGGGTGTTCTGATGGGCAAGAACCTTCCGGGCCAGCGCCGCGGCCGCGGGACCTCGCCGACGTATCGGTCGCCGAGCCACCGCCATCCGGGTCCGGTCGTGCACCCGCATCTCCGCGGCACCGGCGTCGTGACCGCCATCTTCCAAGCGCCGGGCCACACGGCCCCGCTCGCGCGGGTGCGGTTCGATGGCCACGAAGTGCTCATGATCGCGTGCGACGGGCTTTCCGTCGGGCAGCCGGTGACCCACGGCCCTCCGAATCTCGACCGCGGGAACACGATGGCGTTGCGCGAGATCCCCGAAGGGACCCTCGTCTACAATCTCGAGGCGATGCCGGGAGACGGGGGCCGCTTCGTCCGCGCCGCGGGCACGCAGGCCGTCGTCGTGAGCCAGGGAGATCGGACCGTCGTCCAGTTGCCGTCGGGCCAGTTCCGATCGTTCCATCCCGATTGCCGCGCGACAATCGGCGCGGTCGCCGGCGCGGGCCGCGGGGACAAGCCCTTCACAAAGGCCGGCAAGAAATGGTTTTCCTTCCAGTCCTTCAGCAAGCCCTACTTCAAGGTCCGCGGGGTCGCGATGAATCCCGTCGACCATCCGCATGGAGGCGGATCGCACCAGCACGTCGGCAAGCCGTCGACCGTCGGATTTGACGCTCCACCCGGCCGGAAGGTCGGCCGGATGTCCCCGAAACCGAAGCGACTGAAGGAGAAGCGACGACGGAGGTGAACGCATGGCGAAGAAGATGGGCGGTCTCGCGAAGGCGGCACGGAGGAAGTTGCGCAAGCGCGCGGGCCTCGTGGAGACGCGACGCAAGAAAGAGTTCACCTACCGCGGCTACACGCTCGACGAGATGAAGGCGATGACGCTCGAGGAGATCATCGAGCTCCTGCCGGCGCGTCCTCGCCGGAGTTTCATCCGCGGCCTTGATGACGAGCGCCTGACGTTCGTCGAGAAGCTCCGCGCGAACGGGACCGACACGGCAGTCCGGACGCACTGCCGCGACGTGCCGATCCTGCCCGACTTCATCGGGAAGAAGGTCGCGATCCACAACGGGAAGGAGTTCGTGACGGTCGAGATCAAGTCCGAGATGATCGGCCATTTCATCGGCGAGTTCGCGATGACTCGCAAGCCCGTGGTCCACAGCGGACCGGGCGTCGGCGCGACCCGCTCGTCGAAGTTCATGCCGCTGAAGTGAGGATCGAATGACGAAGCTCGGGTACACGGTGGAATACAAGATCGAGACGATGGCCCGAGCGTACGGCCGAGACCTCCCGATCGCATGGAAGAAGTCGATCGAGCTCGCGAGGCAGCTTCGCGGGCGGACGGTGGAGAAGGCTCGCGAATACCTGGAGAACGTGGCCTCCCTCAAGCAGGCGGTGCCGATGCGGACGTACGGGCGGTGGGTCGCGCACAAGTCCGGCATCGGGCCGGCGCGTTACCCGGTCAAAGCGGCGAAGGCCTTCCTCACGATCCTCGAGAGCGCCGTCGCGAACGCGGAGTTCACCGGGAAGGAGGATCCGGACACGATGGTCATCGCGGTCATCAACGCCCACAAGGGCCCGACGTCGAAGGGCTACCGGCCCCGCGCGTACGGGCGCAGCAGTCCGTGGAATCAAGACACCGTCAATCTGGAGATCGTCCTCGAAGAGGTGGAGTAGGTGCCGGAGACGAAAGTTGAGCGGAAAGACAAGCGCATCATCGTCGAGAACGTGCGTCGCGTCCTCCTCAAGGAATACCTGATGAGCGAGACCCGCCGGGCCGGGTTCGGCGGCCTCGACATCCAGCGGACTCCCATGGGGACCCGCGTCACGCTGCTCGCGGAGCGACCGGGCCTCGTCATCGGGCGGAAGGGCGGGGCGATCAAGAGCCTCACGGAGGCCGTCGAACGTCAATTCAAGTTCGACAATCCCCAGATCGAAGTGCAGGAGGTCGGAAGCCCGGCCCTCAACGCACAGATCATGGCGGAGAAGCTCGCGAACGCGCTCGAGCGCGGTTGGCATTTCCGGCGGGCAGGCCATTCGACCGTGCGACGGATCATGGAGGCCGGCGCGAAAGGCTGCCTCGTCGTCATCGCAGGCAAGCTGACGGGGCAGCGGCACCGCAGGGAGAAGTTCAAGTCCGGCCACATCAAGTACTGCGGCGAGCCGCGCAACCTCTGGATGGACCGCGGCTTCGCGGCGGCGAAACTCAAGCCCGGGATCATCGGCGTGACGGTCGAAATCATGGACCCGCGGGCGAAGCTGCCCGATGAGATCGAGATCAAGCAGCCGTCGGCCGAATACGTGGCCGCGGCCGCCGCCATGGCCGAGGCAGCCCTCATCGCGCGGGCGCAGCCCCAGCCCGAAGCGGTCCCCGCAACGGTTCCCGCCGAGGGCGAACCCGAAGAACCGGAACCCCTCATAGTGGAGGAGCCGAAGGCGCCCGAGACGAAGGTGAAGCGCGGCAAGGTCGCCTCGAAGCGGTTGAAGAAGGTCGCGAAGGAAGTGAAGGCGCTCGGCGTGGACGCCGACGTCGAGCCGAGCGGAGGCGACGACGCCTAATGCCCCTGCTGCGCACGAAGGAAATCCGGGCGATGGACGCCGACACGCTCGGCAAGAAGCTCTCGGAACTTCGAGACGAGCTGATGCACGAGCGCGGCGTCGCGGCGATGGGCGGCGCGCCCCCGAATCCCGGGAAGATCCGCGCCCTTCGTAAGAACATCGCCCGCATCCTCACGATCCTGTCCGAGGAGCGGCGGCTCGGGACCGCCCCGGCGCCCGCGCCGAAGGAGACGGAAAAGGAGGGGACCTCGTGAACCTTCGGAAGCACGAGCTCATCGGGCTCCAGGTCGAGGTCGTCGCGGCGACGGACCCCAGCCAGGAGCACCTTCGCGGACGCGTCGTCGATGAGACGCGGAACACCCTCGTACTCGACATCCGTGGCGACGAGAAACGGATTCCGAAGGAAGGGAGCCGCTTCCGCTTCGAAGTCCAGGGCGGTTTCGAGATCGACGGGGCGGACATCCGATTTCGGCCGGAAGACCGCGTGAAGAAGGCTCGGTGAGGTTCATGGCGGAGAAGAAGGGGAGACGGAAGGCGGCCACGGCGGCGGTGCCATCGGCCCCCGGCGCCCGCGACATCGGCATTGACGTCCCATCCCCCGCGAAGGTTTGCACGGACCGCAAGTGTCCGTTCCACGGCGGCCTTCCCGTGCGCGGCCAGATGCTCGAAGGCGTCGTCGTCTCGACCCGCATGCAGAATACGGTCGTCATCGAGCGGGAGTACCTTCGGTACATCCAGAAGTTCGAACGATTCGAGAAGCGGACGCGACGGTTGAATGTCCACGCTCCGCCGTGTCTCGGCCTCCAGGTCGGGCACCGCCTCGTCGCGATGGAGTGCCGGCCTCTCGGGAAGACCGTGCACTTCGTCGCAATCCACAACCAGGGGGTCGCGGCGTGAAGGGCCTTCCCGGACGCCAGATGCGCGGCCTCCCGAAAGGCGCGCGCCTTGAATGCATCGACAACACCGGCGCGAAGATCGTCGAGATCATTGAGGTGATGAAGTACCGCGGCGTGCGGAACCGGCTCGCGTCCGCGGGCATCGCCGACCTCCTCGTCGTCGCCGTGAAGAAGGGGACGCCGGAGACGCGAAAGCAGGTGATGAACGCGGTCGTCGTGCGCCAGCGTCGCCCCTTCCGGCGCCCCGAGGGGATGATGGTCCAGTTCGAGGACAACGCGTGCGTGATCGTGACCCCGGAAGGCGAGGTGAAGGGATCGGACATCAAGGGACCGGTCGCCCGCGAGGCGGCCGAGCGGTGGCCCCGCGTCGCGGCGACCGCGAGCATGATCGTGTGAGGCATCGCATGACGAGCATACAACCGAGGACGCAACGGAAACAGGCGGCCAACGCTCCCCTCCATGTGAAACGGATCCTCGCCTCCTCCCACCTCTCGGCGGAGCTCCATGACAAGGCGAAGGGACGCCTCCCGCGAGCGCTGCCGGTCCGCAAGGGCGACACCGTCCGCGTCATGCGGGGCGGATTCCGCGGGCGGGAGGGCAAGGTGGTCTCCGTGGATCGCGTGCACGGGACCGTCGTCATCGAGGGCATCACGATCGAGAAGGTCGACGAGAAGAAGGTCGCGAGGCCCTTGCACGCCTCGAATCTCCTGATCATCCGAATGGACGACACGGACGCGTGGCGTCGACGCAAGCTCGAGGAGAAATCGAAGTGAAGAAGCACCTCAAGCGACTGCCCGCCCCGCGGTCCTGGTCGATCCCCCGCAAGACCCACTTCTGGATCGTCCGTCCCTCGCCCGGCCCGCATGGGATCGGCGAGAGCGTGCCGCTCGGCTCGATCCTCCGGGACATGCTCAAGGTCTGCGACACCGCCCGCGAGGCCCGCCATATCCTGAACAACCGCGGCGTCCTCGTCGACGGGCGCGCCGTGACGGACCCCAAGTTCCCCGTGGGCCTGATGGACGTGCTCACCTTGAGCCAGACGAAGGCCCACTATCGCATGCTCGTGGACACCCGCGGGCGCATGTCCCTCGTCGGCATCGAGGAGGGCGAGGCCACGTGGAAACTGTGCCGCGTCGAGGACAAGACGACCGTGCGGGGCGGGAAGACGCAGATCAACCTGCACGACGGCCGGAACCTGGTCCTCCCGAAGGATTCGTACAAGACGGGGACCACCGTGAAGATGAACGTCCCCGGCCAGAAGGTCGTCGAGCACTACGAACTGAGCAAGGGCGCGCCGGTCCTGGTGACCGCGGGCCAGCACGTCGGGGAGATCGCCCACGTCCTCGAGGTCCAGCGAACGCGGAACCCGCGGGCGAACATCGTCACGTTCACGGAAGGCTTCTCGACGGACATCCACAAGGTGTTCGTCCTCGGGACGGAAGGGCCCACGATCAAGACGCCGGAGGCTCCGGCGATCTAGGTGGGACGATGGCGGGCATGCGCGAGATCCGGGTCGAGAAGGTCGTGGTCAACGTTGGCGTCGGCGAGGCGGGCGAGAAGCTCGTCAAGGCGCAGAAGGTGCTCGAGCTCGTGACGAAGCAGAAGTCCGTCCAGACGCTCAGCCACCAGGCCGTCCGCGACTGGGGCGTCCGAAGGAACATGCCGATCGGGACGCGCGTCACGTTGCGCGGCGAGGGCGCCGAGTCGTTCCTGAAGTCCGCCCTCGACATCCGGAACAACCGCCTCCCGGGCTACAGTTTCGACGCCCGCGGGAACGTCTCCTTCGGAATCCAGGATTACACGGACTTCCCCGGGATGAAATACGATCCCGAGATCGGCGTGTTCGGGATGGACGTCAGCGTGAGCCTGCAACGGCCCGGCTGGCGCGTCGCCCGTCGAGCCATCCAAGCGCGACGGATCCCTCGCTCCCACCGCGTCTCCCGATCGGAAGGCATCGAGTTCATGAAGGTGCACTTCAAGGTCGAGGTGGTCGAGTGAACCGGACGAAGGATTTCGGCCGGAAGAAAGGCTGCCTCCGCTGCGGACGGAAGCGGGGGATCGTCCGCCGCTACGGCCTGCACTTGTGCCGCCAGTGCTTCCGCGAGATCGCCTACGAGCTCGGCTTCCGGAAGTACAGCTGAGGTGATCGTTTGCTCCAGGATCCACTCAACGATGCGATGGCGACGATCCGCAACGCCGAGTCGGCCGGCAAGACCGAGTGCGTCATCCGGCCGGCGTCGAAGCTGATCGGCCGCGTGCTCAAGGTGATGCAGGACTACGAGTACATTCGCTCGTTCGAACTCGTGGAGGACGGCCGCGGGAACCTGTACCGGGTCGGCCTCGTCGGGAGCATCAACAACTGCGGTGTGATCAAGCCACGCTTCGCGGTCAAGCGCAAGGAGCTCGAGAAGTACGAGGCGCGGTACCTGCCCGCGCAGGATTTCGGGGTCCTCATCCTCACGACGACGGAAGGCGTCATCTCTCAGACGAAGGCGAAGGAGGTGGGCGTGGGCGGGAAACTCCTCGCCTACGTCTATTGAGGTGGGCGATGCCGGTCGCAGGATTGAAGGAGGAATTGGTCGACATCCCCGCGGACGTGCAGGTCCGCATGGAAGGCGACCTCGTGGTCGTCACCGGCAAGGGCCACTCGTTGCGTCGCGCGCTGTCCCATCCGCGCATCCGGATCCTCGTCGACGGGAAACAGGCGAAGGTCCGCTGCGAATTCCCGCGGCGGCGGGAGGGCGCTCTCGTGGGGACGTTCGCGGCCCACCTCCGGAACATGATCGTCGGCGTGACGCAGGGCTTCGAGTACGAGATGAAGATCGTGTACAGTCATTTCCCGGTCAAGGCGACCGTCAAGGGGTCCGAGTTCATCATCGAAAACTTCCTGGGGGAGAAGTTCCCGCGGAAGACGCGGATCGTCGGAGAGACGAAGGTCGAGGTGAAAGGCGACCAGGTGCTCCTCAGCGGACCGGACGTCGAAGCGGTTGGTCAGACCGCCGCGAATATCGAGCTGGCGACGCGGATCCGGGGCTTCGATCCGCGGATCTTCCAGGACGGCATCTACATCACGAAGAAGGCCGGGGAGGCATAGGATGGCCGAGGAAGAACCAAAACCGGCGAAGAAAGTCAAGAAGGCCACGCTCCCGGAGAAGCCGCCGGAGCCGCGAGGTCCCCTCCCGACGGCCGCCGAGGTCCGCGCCGCAAAGAAGGCGGAACTGGTCGCGTGGTCTGACAAGTACGAGCTGAGCACGGAAGGCAAGGTCGACGAGCTCCGAAAGCGCCTCCTCGCATTCCTCACAAAAGAGGAAGCGAAGGCGGCCCGCGAGGCGAAGAAGGCGGCCGAGCCGAAGGAGCCGGAGAAGGAGGAGAAGGCGGAGGAGAAGCCCGCGAAGGAGCCGGCCCTGCGGAAAAAGCCAAAGAAGAAGGAAGAAGAGGAGGGAGAGAAGGAGCGCGTCCACGAGGCTCGGGCCAAGCCCAAGCTGGACGAACGCCTTCGGAAGCTCCTCGATTTGCGCAGCGCGAAGAATGCGGTCCGCCCGAAGTTCCGGCGCCAGGAGTGGTTCCGGTACCGCATGTTCGGCGACGAGTGGCGGAAGCCGCAGGGCGGTCAGTCCAAGTTGCGACGCCACTTCGGATACCGCTGGAATCTCCCCTCGATCGGCTACCGGGGCCCGAAGGCCGTCCGGGGTCTCCATCCGAGTGGCTTCCAAGAGATTCTCGTCCATAACGAGCGACAGCTCGAGGGACTCGATGCGACGAAACAGGCCGTCCGCATCGCTCACGGGGTCGGCACGCGGAAGCGGGAACTGATCGAGAAGGCCTGCGACGACAAGGGGCTGCGCATCCTCAACCGGATGGTGACCGAATGAGGTTTGACTACCAGCGTCGACTGGCCGCCTCGATCCTCAAGGTCGGGTTGAACCGGGTGTACATCAGCCCGGACCCGAAGGAGCAAGAGAACATCCTCGACGCGATTACGCGCGATGGGGTCCGCGCGCTCATCCGCCGGAATGTGATCCAGAAGAGGGCCGTGCGCGGCGTCTCCCGCGGGCGGGCCCGCCACCGAGCGGCCCAGCGGGCGAAAGGCCGACGCCGGGGGCATGGCTCCCGAGAAGGCGCGCTCAACGCGCGCACGCCGCGGAAGACGCGGTGGATCGGCCTCATCCGCTCCATGCGACGGCATCTCCGCGAGCTGAAGGCGCAGGGCCGGATCGACGTGCGGACGTATCGCCGGTTCTACGCCCAATCGAAGGGCGGCATGTTCAAATCGAAGGCCCACCTGGACCAGCAGTTGCGGGCCGCGGGCGTCCTGCGAGAAGGGGTGGCGAAATGACACAGGGTCCTCACTATCGGGTGCCCTTCCGTCGTCGGCGGGAGGGCCGGACCGATTACCGCGTACGATCGAAGCTCCTCCGGAGCGGGAAGCCTCGGGCGGTGGTCCGAAAGACGTTGCGGCAGACAATCGTGCAGTTGGTCGTCGCGGAGGCGACCGGAGACCGTGTGCTCGCGACCGCCCAGTCGCTCGAGCTCAAGGAGCATGGTTGGTCCGCGGGAACGGGGAATTTGCCCGCAGCCTATCTGACCGGCTATCTCGCGGGCCGCCGGGCTTCCGCGCATGGCCTGAAGGAAGCGATCCTCGACATCGGCGGGCAGAGGCCCTCGCCCGGAGGCCGGCTATTTGCCGCCCTCCAGGGCCTCCTCGATTCCGGGGTCGCGGTCCCCCATAGCCCGGAGGTGTTGCCGGCGAAGGACCGCGTCCGCGGGACGCACATCAGGGCCGAATTGGGTGAGCTCTTCGACACTGTGAAGAAGAAACTGGAGGCTCCCTGATGCCGCAGCGGAGGGGCGGCCGCCGCAGAGAAGCGCGGGCCGCCCGCCCGGAGCGGGACCTCTCGGCCTGGGTGCCGAAGACGAAGCTGGGCCGCATCGTCCTCGCCGGGGAGATCACGAGTCTCGGGGACGCGATCAAGACCAGCCTGCCCATCCGGGAGCCCGAGATCGTCGACGTCCTGTTGCCGGAGACAGAGGACGAGGTCCTCGACGTGAACATGGTCCAGCGGATGACCGACTCCGGCCGCCGCGTGAACTTCGTCATCACGTGCATCGTCGGGAACAAGGATGGGTTCGCGGGCCTTGGCCGCGCGCGAGGCCGCGAGGTCGGACCTTCCATCCGAAGGGCGATCGATAACGCGAAGTTGAACATGATCGAGATCAAGCGCGGCTGCGGCTCCTGGGAGTGCGGCTGTCAGCGCGCCCATTCGCTGCCGTTCCGCGTGACGGCCAGGAGCGGATCCGTCGTAGTGACGCTCAAGCCCGCACCGCAAGGCGTCGGCCTCGCGGTGGGGGACGTCGCCAAGAGCGTCCTCCGCCTCGCCGGCATCACCGACGCCTGGGGATTCACGAAAGGCCACACGAAGACCACGGTCAACTACGCGCTCGCCACCTTCGCGGCCCTCCGTCGCACCGCCGAACTCAAGGTCCGGGTCGAACAGACCGAACGGTTGAAAATCAAGTCGGGAGCGGAGCAGGTGTTCATCCGCAAAGTCGCGGTGGCGCCCCCCATCCAGGCGGTGGAAGGAGCGCCCCTCCCGGAGGAAGTCGAGGTCGAAGGCGAGGACCTCACAGAGGCGAAGGAGGGCGAGGACGTCGCGACCGAGGACACGGAGACTGAGAAATGAGTTTCGCCGTCCTGCGTCTCCGGGGCAAGGGCGATCTTCGCCGCGAGGTGAAGGACACGCTCCGGCTCCTGCATCTCACACGGCAGAACCACTGCGCGATCGTGCCGCAGGATCCCACCTACCGCGGGATGCTCCAGCTCGTCAAGGACTACGTGACCTGGGGAGAGGTCGATCCCGAGGTCCTCGCAAAACTCCTGCTGAAACGCGGCCGACAGGTGGGAGACCGGCCGATCGACGACGCTTTCGTGAAGTCCCACAGCGAATACAAATCCATCTGGGATCTCAGTCAAGCCCTCGTGAAAGGAGAGGCACGTGTCGCGGACGTCCGCGACTTGCGTCCGGTGATCCGACTGCCGCCCCCTCGGAAGGGCTACCGCGGGATCAAGCGCGGATACCACGACGGCGGGGACCTCGGGTACCGGGGAAAAGCGATCAATCCGCTCCTCGTGCGAATGGTGGTGGAGGAGACGACGGATGGTCAGTAGGACGCGCAAGCTTCGAGGGAGCCGCACGCACGGCCGCGGCAAGAAGCATGGCCGAGGCGCGGGAGGCCGTGGCGGCACCGGGAACGCGGGGCTCCACAAACACAAGTTCAAGTCGATGATCAAGTACGATCCGGAACACTTCGGTCGACACGGCTTCACCCGCCACGCTCAGATGCACCCCGTCACGGCGATCGACCTCGAGGACCTCGCTCGTCGGCTTGCCGAGTTCGAGGCCGCCGGGCACGCGACCAAGGACAACTCTCGAATCCACGTCGACCTGACCGCGGCCGGAATCGACAAACTATTAGGGTCGGGCCGGGTAGCCGTGGCAATGCGCATCACGGTGGCGAAGGCCTCCGAGGCCGCCCTCGCGAAAGTCGCAGACGCCGGCGGGGAGGTCGTGCTCCCGGCCGCCGCCGGGAAGTGAGCGATGCCCCTCGAGGAACAGAAGAAAAGTCGCCTCTACGCGCTCAAGCCGTTGACGGATCGACTGCCCGCGGTGAGCCGGCCCGAGGGCCACGTGCAGTTCCGCACGAAGATGTTCTGGGTCCTGGCCATCCTCGTCCTGTACTTCGCCATGACGAACGTCTTCATCTACGGCCTCGACCGGACGAACGTCATCGACTTCTTCTCGAGCCTCCGCGCGATCCTGGCCGGTGCCCAAGGCTCGCTGATGCACCTCGGCATCGGGCCGATCGTCACGGCCTCGATCATCATGCAGCTCTTCGCGGGCGCGAAGATCATCAACCTCAACCTCCAGGACGACGAGGACAAGAGCGTCTACCAGGGCACGCAGAAGTTCCTCGTCATCGTCATGATCTTCGTCGAGGCTGTCCCGCAGGTGTTCGGGTTCCTGACGCCCGCGAGCGGGTTCGTGAGCTCGCTGAACGGATCCCTGTTCTTCGGCCTCATCGCCGGGGGACACGGGGACCTGCTCGCGAAGATCCTGATCATCCTCCAACTGTTCGGCGGCTCCTACCTCGTGTTCCTGATGGACGAGGTCGTCTCCAAGTGGGGGATCGGGTCGGGCATCTCCCTGTTCATCGCGGGCGGCGTGGCGCAGCAGATCTTCACCGGCACGTTCAACTGGGAACCGTCCCGGGCGGGGAGCGTCGTCCCGGCGGGCGCGATCCCGAAGACGATCTACTACCTGCAACACCTGCCCGCGAGCTCCCTGGCCCAGGGCGGGATCGAGCAGATCATGGTTCAACCGCCGAACCCGCTGATCGCGTTGATCGGGACGATCGTGATTTTCTTCATCGTGGCCTACGTCGAATCGACGCGGATCGAGCTTCCCCTCGCCCATGGTCAGGCCCGCGGCGCCCGCGGCCGCTATCCGATCCGCCTGATGTACGCGTCGAACATCCCGGTCATCCTCGTCGCGGCGGTCCTCGCGAACGTCAGCATGTTTTCCCTCCTATTCTGGCAGCATCCGGAATGGCCGATCCTCGGCCACGCGAGTTGGATCGGCGCGTATCCGGACGCGACCGACCCGCGGGTGGTCTCGGGACAGATCCAGAGGACGACACCCATCGGAGGACTCGCATATTACTTCTCGAACGTGAACGGGGTGCAGGACTGGCTCCTCCCCCTGTTCAATCCGACCTCGTACGGGGTCTACCTGCGGGGCCTGGAGTACTGGCAGGTGTTCGTGCATATCCTCGTGTTCCTGCTCGTCTTCATCGGCGGTTCCGTCATGTTCGCGAAATTTTGGATCATGACGACGAACATGGGCCCCGAAGACGTGGCGCGACAGATCGAGTCGAGCGGCATGCAAATCCCCGGGTTCCGGCGGGATCCGCGGATCCTGCGGCGCGTGCTCGACCGATACATCCCGGTCGTGGCGGTGATTTCTGGAGCCTCGGTGGGCGCCCTCGCGGCGGGCGCCGACATGATTGGGACGGTGGGGAACGCCTCCGGCACCGGCGTCCTGCTTTCGGTCGGCATCATGATACAGATGTACGAAGCGATCGGCCGGGAGCAGATGATGGAGATGCATCCGCTCCTTCGACAGTTCTTCGGCGCCAACGAATGACGATCGCCTAGGTGAGGCCCGGCGGCGGCCTCGCTTCCGGCAAGGGAGCCGCGTGCGCGGTTGCCACGGAGGGACGGCTCCGCCATCGGACCCACCGTTGGATGCCCCACGATCCAATCGAAAGCCCCATGCCGAGCATCGCCAAACCCGAGCCGAACGTGGTCGGGTTGATCCCGCTCAGGTGCACGGTGAGCCGGACGACCTGCGCGGTCTGCTCATACGAGGTCCCGTGGTCCGCGACCAGGAAATACCGCCCCGTTCCGGGGAGCGATACGTCGATCGTGCCGCCCCGCGAACTCCCGAGGGACCACAAGCTCCCGAAGTTCGCCCCGGTGCGGTAGTAATCGTACTGCTCCTGCGTCATGACGAAGAGATCCAGCGAACCGCCGGAGATTTCCTGGTAATCTCCCCGAAGACTGCCGGATCCGAGGATGTTGACCTCGTAGTACATGTAGTACCGGAAGCCGGCGGGGATGGACGTCGTCGAAGACGAGGAAGAACCGAGGGACGAGAAGACGAGCGAGACCCCGGTGAGGGCGAGGACGCCGCCAACGATCAACAGTATTCGGAAGACTCTCACAAAAGCCATGTCGTTTTAGACCAGGCTCGCCCCTCGAGCGTACGCCGACCCGTCGCTCGCGGTCTCCCCCACGGCCGAACCCCTCACAGAGGGAATCGGGCGGAAGGGCCTTAACGCTTTGCGCCGGTCACAATCCTGAGAACACGACCGCGGCTACTTCGACGGCGTTCGGAGGGTCAGCTCCTCCGACTGGCTGTCGTACCGCAGCAGCTCGACGTAGCGGCCCCAGTAGACCATGGCCTTGAACAGATCCGCGGCCCGATGGCTTCCGACGTGCGCCGAGAGCGCCTCGATGATCTCCTTCCGGGTCAGGGGCCGGCCCGCCTTTCGCGCCATGTCCGTGATCATCCGGAAATCGGGGATGTCGTCGATGATCTCCCGCAGGATCGCCTTTCGCTCGCGGACGTTCGCGCTCAGGAGCTTGCGGCTCAGGTCGGTCATCCGCACGTCGCCTTCGTGGACGGTCATGAGGCCGAGGAACTCGGCGGCATCGAGGATGGGTCCCAGACGGTCTACGTCCATCTCGACTTCCTGGGAGATCGTCGCGACGTCGGCCACGCCCCCGACCTCATCGATCGCCTCGACCAAGCCGAGGATCTGGCCTACGGACACCTTGGCGAAGGGATGAAAGTCGGTCAGCATGCCCGGTCGCCCATCGTCATTGCCGCTATTAGACACTTGACCTCCTCCAATCACACGATGAGCGAGTAGATTTCGTCGACCCAGCCGTAGAATTCCGGCTCCTTCCGATTCCGGGGGCGCGGCAGGTCGATTTCCAGCTCGGCGATCATGCGGCCCGGTCGACTCGAGAGGACGATCACGCGGTCCGCCATGTAGACGGCTTCTTCGATCGCATGGGTCACCATCAGGACCGCCTTCGGGGGGAGGTCCGGATTCGTCCACAACTGCAGGATTTCGTCACGCAGGTTCTGGGCGGTGAGCGGGTCGAGGGACGAGAAAGGCTCGTCCATGCACAGCAGCAGCGGCTCGATCGCGAGGGCCCGCGCGATGCCGACCCGCTGCTTCATGCCGCCGCTGAGCTCGCGCGGGAAGGCGTCCTCGAACCCGGTCAGGCCGACCGCGTCGATGAACTTCCGGGCGATCTTCCGTCGTTCCTCCAGAGGCGTCCCCTTGGCCTCGAGGCCGAGCTCGACGTTCTGCTCGACGCTCAACCAGGGGAACAAGGCGAAGGACTGGAACACCATCGCGACCTGCGGGTTGTCCGCCCGGATCGGCTCACCCTCGAAGAGGACCTCGCCTGCGGTCGGCTTCTCGAGGCCCACGATGATCCGCAGCAAAGTCGACTTGCCACTGCCGGAGGGCCCGACGACGCAGACGAAGTCGCGTTCCGAAAGGTCGAATCGGACCAGGTCGAGGACCTTGAACTCCTTGCCGTTCTCGAAGAACGACTTCGCGACGTCCTTGACTTGCAACAGCGGGCGGTCGACCAGGCTTCACACCTCGAGTCGGAAGCGGGTGCTCGCCCGGCGAAACAGGGGGCGCCACAGGAGCTTGTTCATCGCCAGGACGACGACGATCATCGTCAGGATTGTCAGGAGCAGCATCTCGTTGTCCGGCGTCGGATAGACCGCGTGGTTCAGGAGGGACCCGAGGCCCGGGACCTCGTAGAACTGGTGGGCGTACTGGATGTACTCCGACACGATGAGCGCGTTCCATCCGGCCCCCCAGGCCGTGATGCTCCCCGTGAGGAGGGACGGCGCGATCGCGGGCAGCAACAGCCGCTTCCAATAGGCCCGGCCGCGGAGGCCGAACGATCGGGCTGCCTCCTTCAGGTCGTCCGGGATGCTGCGGACCCCGGCGATGAGGTTGAACAGGAGGTACCACTGCATGCTGAAGAGGGCGATCAGGATCGCCGCGAGCTGGCCCGCGGCCCCGACCGACGGCGCGATGAGGAGCGCGAAGCCGACGATGACGGGAAGCAGCGCGGTCGCCGGGAGGGATGCGAACAGTTCGAGGGCCGGCGTCAGGTATCGAGCAGCCTTCTCGCTTTCGCCGAGCATCGCGGCGACGGGGATCGTCCACACCAACGCGATCGCATAGGCGACCAAGAGCCTCGAGAACGAGAGCACGGCGGCGCTCGGGAGGACGGATGCGTTCGGCGGGAGCGGCCGGAGGAACATCTGCACCAATCCGACCAATCCCGTCGCGACCACGACGACGAAGACGATGGCGAACAACGCGAGGTCCACCCGCCGGATCTCGCGGAGCGCCTTCGGGTGTCGCGAGTAGGCGCGCTCGAAGCGCATGGAGAGGCGATGGTATCGCTCCACGGCCGGCTGCACGCGGGCGATGATGCGCTTGCGGACCTTCGGCAGCCGCGGGAGCCAACGGAACCGCTCGTAGGGACTCGGGACCCGCGGGATCTCGCGGCCCGGGGCCGTCTCCATCCGAAAGCGCTCGGACCACGCTCCCAGGGGCCGCCACACGAAGATGTCGAGGGTCAGCACGACTGCCGCAAGCACCCCGATTCCGATCGCGATCGACGGGACGTCGCCGTTCCGGCCCGCGACCGCGATGAACGCTCCGAGGCCCGGCCGCTGGAACTCCGTCCCGCCCGCGGAGAAGATCTCGCTCGCGACGAGAAAGAACCAACCGTTCGTCCACGAGAGGATGGAGTTGTAGACGAGCTTCGGGATCGCCGCCGGGAATGCGAGGTACCGGAATCGGAGCCAGCCCCTCAGGCCGAAGCTCGCGGCGGCCGCCTCGAGGTCCGCCGGGATCGTGGTCAGGGATTCGTACACGCCGAACGCCATGTTCCACGCCATGCTCGTGAAGATCAGGAACACGACCGCGAACTCGATTCCGATCGGATGACCGTGGAAGGTCGCGACGAAGAAGATCAAGGCCGCGGGGAAGAAACCCAGGATCGGAATGGACTGGAGCACATCGAGGAGCGGGAGCAGCGCCGCCGAGGCGCGTTTGTTCGTCGCCGCCGTGTGACCGTAGGCGATGGCGAAGACCAGGGCGAACAGGTAGGCGATCACCATCCGCGTCGTGGAAAAGAACGCGAACAACGGGAGTTGAATCGCGTTCCAGGCCGCCTGGGGGAAGGCGATCGCCGTGACGATGCCGGCAAGAATCAGGACGACGGCGACGAGGCGGAGCCACCGCCGCAGGCCGCGCACAATCGCCCGCAAAGGGCGGACCCTATTTACGGGTTCTCGCGAGGCCCTCAGACGCCCGCGAGGAATCGGGCGAGGATCGCTTTCTGCGCGTGGAGTCGATTCTCCGCTTGGTCAAAGACGATCGATTGCGGACCATCGATCACGTCGTCCGTGATCTCGAGGCCCCGATGCGCGGGCAGACAATGCATCACCAGGGCGTCCGGCTTCGCGCGATCGAGGAGCTTCGCGTTCACCTGGTACGGGCGGAACAGTTTTTCGCGCTCCTCCTTCTCCCGCTCCTGCCCCATCGAAACCCACACGTCGGTATAGACGATGTCGGCCCCGCGGGCAGCGGACATCGGGTCCGACACGACGTCGATGCTGGAACCGTTCTGCTTCCCGAGATGGCGCGCCTCTTCGAGCAGGTCCGAATCGGGCTCGTAGTCCGCCGGACATCCGGCGGTCATGTCCATCCCGACGATCGCGCACCCGAGGAGGAGCGAATTGCAGACGTTGTTGCCATCCCCGACATACGCGAGCTTGAGGCCGGAGAGTTTCCCCTTCCGCTCCTGGATCGTGAAGAGGTCGGAGATGATCTGGCAAGGGTGCTCCCGATCATCCAGGCCGTTGATGACCGGGACCGTCGCGTGGTTCGCGAGTTCTCGGACGTGCTCATTTTTGAAGGCGCGGTACATGATGCCGTCGACGTAGCGGCTCAAGACCCGCGCGGTGTCCGCGATCGTCTCGCCGCGGCCGATTTGCATGTCGTTCGGGCTGAGGAACAGCGCGTGGCCTCCGAGCTGGGTCATGCCGACCTCGAACGACACGCGGGTCCGGGTGGAGGCCTTCTCGAAGATCATCGCCAGGCTTCGGCCTCGCAGCGGCTCGTATGGCTCGCCCGCCTTGGTCCGGTTCTTGATGCTGCCGGCCAGTTCGAGGAGGCCGACCAGGTCCTCCCGCACGTCGCGCATCGAGAGGAGGTCTCGTTTGCCCGCCATCGGAATGGGCCCATCCGGCGGAGCGTACTAAATCCTTGTGCACCCGAGTGCGTTCCTCGGCGGAGCCATCAAATAACGACGGGCCGGATGCCGGTTCGTGGAACCGCCAAATCGGACGGCACCGTCCGAACGCCGTCGCGCAGCCGAGGCGGCTCTTCGCCGACGTCGCGGGTTGAGCGTCTCGATTGGCGCCATCGGCCTCGTCATCCTCTTCGCCGGAGCGATTACAAGCCTCCTCTTTCCTCCCGCTTCGTATCTGCCGTTCATCGTCCTCGAGCTCGCTGGCGTCGCATTGATCGTCGTCTCGTTTGTCCGGCTGCGGCGGTTCGGATCGCCCCTGGCTCGACCGCCCGCAAAGTGAACGATCGGATTCCGCCGACGCGATCCCGTCGCCAAAACCTATATCCTCCCCACCTCTACCGCGAACCGCGGCCGGGATGGGCTAGCTTGGTTGATGCTAGGGGACTGTGGATCCCTTGACGCGAGTTCAAATCTCGCTCCCGGCCCTTCCGCAACGACCGTGGGGCCGCGCATCGCCCACCGAGGCATCCGGCGACGCATCTTCTTATATTGGCTGTCGGATGGGCAGGTCGCTGCTTCGCGGCGATGAAGAAGCCGCGCGGGAGCCCGGGTCCCCAGGAGCGGGGCTGCGATGATCAAGCAGGCGGAGAAGACGTACGCTCCCCTAGAGGTGGAGCGCCAGGTCCAGGAATTTTGGAACCGCGCGAAGGTCTACGCGAAGACCGTCGCGGCGCGTTCGAAGGGGGAAGACTTCTACTTCGGCGACGGCCCGCCCTACACGACCGGGTCAATCCACCTGGGCAATGTCCTGAACAAGTCCCTGAAAGACGCCGTCATCCGCTTTCGCCGGATGCGTGGCTTCCACGTCCGAGACCAGCCCGGGTACGACATGCATGGCCTCCCGATCGAGGTCCAGGTCGAGAAGACCCTGGGGATCACGAACAAGAAGGAGATCGAGGACTTGGGGATCGAGAAATTCGTCTCGACCTGTCGCAAGTTCGCCCTCGATTTGCTGAACAAGATGACGGACCAGTTCCGGGCCCTCGGGATCTGGATGGACTGGGACCGGCCGTACATGACGATCCGGAACGAATTCATTGAAGCGGCGTGGTGGACCCTCGGCCGCGCGCACGAACGCGGTCTGCTCTACGAGGCCCTCCGCTCGACCCAGTGGTGCTCCCGCGACGAAACCGCCCTGGCCGACGCGGAGATCGAGTACTCGGATGAGACGGATCCCTCTATCTACGTCAAGTTCCCGCTCCGGGACCGACCCGCTGAATCGCTCTTGATCTGGACGACGACTCCCTGGACCCTCCCAGCGAATCTGGCAATCGCGGTCCACCCGCAGTTCGTCTACGCGAAGGTGAAGGTGGTCCGCGGAGAGTCCGTGGAATT
>Ga0209806_1000060_pt1 | contig 57565 bp, 51 predicted proteins | sample GraSoiAngelo_152_FD_186166 | JGI IMG/M metagenome (GOLD analysis project Ga0209806, IMG submission 186166) | Grasslands soil microbial communities from the Angelo Coastal Reserve, California, USA - 14_1009_12_30cm (SPAdes) (version 2) | ecosystem: Environmental > Terrestrial > Soil > Grasslands ... | reverse complement strand
CTCGCCGACCGGATGCACCACAAGCCCAACGAGCTCTCGGGCGGGCAGCGCCAGCGGGTGGCGATCGCCCGGGCCCTCGTCAACGAACCCAGCATCCTGCTCGCCGACGAGCCCACGGGGAACCTCGACTCGGCGACCAGCGCCGAGATCATGCAGGTGTTTGCGGGCCTCCACGACCAGGGCCAGACGGTGGTCATGGTCACGCACGAAGCCGACATCGCCGCGCACGCGGCGCGCGTGGTGACGCTGCGCGACGGGCTGGTCGCGGCGGACCAGCGGCAGGCGGCTTAGGGGATGTCGTTCTTCGACTCCGTGCGGCTGGCGCTGCTGCAGATCCGGGCGCAGAAACTCAAGAGCGGCTTCTCCCTGATCGGCGTCTTCATCGGAGTGACGTTCCTCATCATCGCCTGGTCGATCGTCAACGGCATCAATGTGTACATGACCGACAAGTTCGCCGGGACGCTGGTGGGGGTGAACACGTTCCACCTGCGGCGCCGGCCCAACTTCACGCCGAACATCAGCGACTCCACGTGGCGGGCCTGGGCGCGTCGCCCGCGCATCACCTTCGGCGACGCCGAAGCGGTGGCTGGCGGCATCAACGTGCCGGTGATCACCGCGTGGGAATCCACGGACCGCTCGATCGTCGAGGCGCACGGCAAAAAGATGCTCGATGTGGAACTGATCGCGGCCACGGAGCGCTACTTCGACATCAAGAATCTGCGCATCACCGAGGGGCGGGCGTTCACGACGCAGGAGGTGCGCAGCGGCTCGCCGGTCATCATCCTGGGCTACGATGTCGCCCAGAAACTGTTCGCGGACCGCGACCCCATGGACCAGCGCGTCCACATCGGCGGCCTGCCCTATCGGGTCATCGGAGTGCTAGAGCGCCAGGGTAAGCTCCTGGGCTTTTCGCTGGACCGGCTGGTCGTGGCCCCGGCGCTCTCCCCCCTGCAGGACCTCGTGAACCCGCCCGGCGTCGTCGACGCACTGATCGTGAAGGCGAACACGATCGACGACATGCGGGAGGCGATGTCGGAAGCCGAGGGCATCATGCGGGGCCGCCGACATCTGCGGCCGCGGCAGGACGACAACTTCGCGCTGGAGACGTCCGAAGGGGTGCTGCACTTCTGGGCCGGCATCCAGAAGATCCTCGTCGTCATCGGGCCGGGCCTCGTCGGCGTGGCGCTTGTGGTAGGCGGCATCGTGATCATGAACATCATGCTGATGGCGGTGGCCGAGCGCACCCGGGAGATCGGTCTGCGCAAGTCGCTCGGCGCCCGTCGCCAGGACATCCTGCGGCAGTTCCTGGCCGAGGCGACGACGATCGCCACGGTCGGCGCCGCGTTCGGCGTGGCGTTCGGCGTGGGGCTCTCCGTCCTGGTCAACGCCGCGACCGCGCTGCCGGCGCGGGTGTCCCCCGCCTCGGTCCTGCTGGGCGTCGTGATCGGGGCCGGCGTCGGCATCGTCGCCGGCGTCTATCCCGCGAGCCGCGCCGCGCGGCTCGATCCCATCGCCGCGCTGCGCCAGGAGTAGCGAATGCGCCCCCTGGTCGAAGGCGTCGGCATCGCGCTGGCCTCGCTGCGCGCGCACAAGGTGCGCGCCGCACTCACCATCCTCGGTGTGGCGATCGGGGTGATGGTGGTGATGGTGATCGGCGCGATGATCGCGGGTTTCGACAAGGGACTCTCGGACATGTTGGCGTCTCTGGGACCGAAGACGTTCTACGTGGGGCGGTTCTGGGGCGGCGCCCAGCAAGAAGACCCCGACGACCCGAACCCCTGGCGGCGACGCCCGGCGATCACGATCACCGAAGCGACGCGCCTGGAAGAGTTGCCGACGATCCGGTTCGTCGTGCTGGACGAGAACGGGTCGGCTGACGTCGAGTTCGCCGGGAAAAAGGTGTCGGCGGTGAACATTTCGGGGCGCGACGCCGACTGGCCCCAGGTGGCCGGCGGCGATGTGTGGCCCGGCCGGTCCTTCAGCCACCTCGAGGACGCGGCCAACGCGCGCGTCGTGGTGGTGAACCGCAAGCTCGCCGACAAGCTCTTCGGCGCGGAGCTCGACCCCATCGGGCGGGAGGTCAAGATCGCGAGCCTCCCCTACGAAGTGATCGGCGTGTACAACCCCCCGACCGGCCTATTCGGCGAAGGGGACGAGGCCCGCGCGCTGATCCCCCACGGCGCGCTCGTCAAATACGTCCGCTTCTGGCCCGGCTGGATGGACCTGCTCGTGACGCCGGAGGACAGCGTGTCGGTCGAGCGCGCCATCGATGACGTGACGGTGGCGATGCGTTCGATGCGCGGCCTGCGACCGCGCGACAAGAGTAATTTCGACGTCGTCACGCAGGAGAAGTACCTGCAAGCGATCAACAGCATGACGCTGCTGTTCAAGATCCTTATGGTGTCGCTCTCCAGCGTGGGTCTGATGGTGGGGGGCATCGGCGTCGTGGCCATCATGATGATCTCGGTGACCGAGCGTACCCGGGAGATCGGCGTGCGCAAGGCACTGGGTGCCACGCGGCAAACGATCCTGTGGCAGTTCCTCGTGGAGGCGGCAACGCTGACCGTGGTCGGTGGAATCGTGGGCATGATCCTGGGGGGCACCATCGCGTTCCTGATCGGGGCGCTCACGGCGGTGCCCGCCTACGTGCCGCTCGGGTCCGTGATCGTCGCCATCGCGCTCGCGGCGGTCACGGGGTTGCTCTTCGGCATCTACCCGGCCAGCCGCGCCGCGCGGCTCGACCCCGTCGAAGCCCTGCGCTACGAATAGCCGTTAGTTTGTAGTCCCATGCCGGTCTACGAAGCCGTGCTCCTCGCGCTCCAGGCGGTCTGGAGCCACAAGTTACGCTCGTTCTTCACGCTGCTCGGCATCATCGTCTCGGTGGCGTTCCTGGTCGCGGTCGTCGCGGTCATTCAGGGGATGAACGCCTACGTGCGCGAGCGCCTCGCCGGCGCGATCGTCGGCGTCAACGCGTTCCAGGTCCGCCGCGACCCCATCCAGGTCGGCTTCATCGACGACGAGGAGTACCGCCGCATCCAGCGCCGGCCGATCATTGCGCCGGAGGACGTGCCGCTGGTGGAGCGCGCCCTCCCCGACGCGCAGGCCATCGCGCTGCAGTCCGGCTGGCCGACGCCGATGGCCGACGTCCACTGGCGCGACCGCACGGTGGGTGACGCGTTCGTCTTCGGCGTCACGGCTCCGTACGTCGTCGTGCAGGACTATCAGTTCGCCGCCGGCGAGCCGCTCACCGACACCGACGTGCGCGAGCGGCGGTTCGTGGGCGTCCTGGGCTTCGACGTCGCCGACAAGCTGTTCGGGAGCCCGGCGCAGGCGGTCGGCCAGACGATCCGCGTGCGCGGGACGCAGTTCACCGTCAAGGGCGTGATCGCCAAGAAGGGCACGGTGCTGGGGCAGTCGTGGGACGGGTTCGTGATGCTCCCCCTCACGACGTTCGAGATGGTGTACGGCCGCCGCCAGACCATGGTGATCTCCGTCAAGATGACCACCGCCGTGAGCGTCAACGACGGGATGCTGCGGGCCGAGGAGGCGATGCGCATCGCCCACCGGCTGCGCCCCAGCGCCGAGGACGACTTCACGGTGGACACGGGCGAGGGACTGATCGCGTTCTGGGCCAAGCTCACGCGGGTGATTTTCACGGTCGTCCCGGCCGTCGTGGTGATCGGCATCGTCGTGGGCGGGATCGTCATCATGAACATCATGCTGATGAGCGTGACCGAGCGGACCCGCGAGATCGGCGTCCGCAAGTCGCTCGGCGCCTCGCGCCGCGACATCCGGCGTCAGTTCCTCGCGGAGTCGATGACGCTGTCGCTGCTCGGCGGCGTGGCCGGTCTCGTCGCCGGATCGGGCCTCGCCGTGCTGGTCCAGGCGGCCACACCCCTGCCCGCCCGCGTCACGCTGTGGTCGGTGGGCGTTGCCTTGAGCCTCGGCATCAGCGTGGGCGTCGTGTTCGGCGTCTACCCCGCGATGCGCGCCGCCCGCCTCGACCCGATCGAGGCGCTGCGCTACGAATAATGGCCGCGCCCCTGCATGCGGCACGAGAAGGCTGGCGGATCGCGCTCGATCAGCTGCGCGCCAACAAGCTGCGCTCGGCGCTCACGATCCTCGGTGTCGTGATCGGGATCGCCACCGTCATGGCGATGGCCTCCATCGTCGCCGGCTTCCGCGAGCAGATCGTGAACACCCTCGAGGTCGTCGGGCCGACGACGTTCCGGGTGCTGCGGTACTTCGGCTCGACGCCCTTGAACCCCGACGCCCTGCCGCGCGAGGTACGCATCCGCCCGAAGGTGACGGCGCCGGAGGCGAAGGCGATCGCGCGCCTCCCGGAGATCCATTACGCCGCGATCTGGACGCAGCTGTTTCAACGGTTCGAGTACGGCGGCGACCACACCCGTTACCTGAGCGTGTTCGGTGCCGACGACCGCTTCATGGAGATCCTGGGCGGCAGCCTGGCGCGCGGCCGGCCGTTCACGCTCGCCGAGCTGCGCGACGGGGCTCCCATTCTCATCATCGAGCAGCGGACTGTGGATCGGCTGTTCGGCTCCGTCAACCCGCTGGGGCGCATTGTGCGCGTCGGCGGGCGCCCGTTCCGCGTGGTCGGTGTGTGGCAGCGCCCCACCAACATCTTCGAGGTGCCAGGCACACCGGAGATCGCCGGCGTGGTGCCGTTCGAGGCCGCCCGCCGCAACTTCTTCATCGACGAAGTCAACGGGCTGATCATCCTGGTGAAGCCGAAACCGGGCGTGCCGGTGAGCCGGGCGATGGACGCCGCCACCGTGCAGCTGCGGCGGATGCGCGGGCTGCGCGTCGGCGACCCGAACAGCTTCGACCTGCTGACATCCGACCAGGTGCTGAGCATCTTCGACAGCCTGACGGGGGCCTTTTTCCTGGTGATGCTGGTGCTGTCGAGCATCGCGCTGATGGTGGGTGGGATCGGGGTGATGGCGATCATGACCGTCTCGGTGACGAGCCGGACGCGGGAGATCGGCCTGCGGAAGGCCTTGGGCGCCACGCGGCGCGCGATCCTCTGGCAGTTCCTCGTGGAAGCAGCGACCCTCACGCTGATGGGCGGGATGCTCGGGATCGTGATCGGTCTGGGATTGGGCGAAGTCTTGAAGCGGCTGCTCGATTTCACGACGACGGTCCCGGTGTGGAGCGCCGGCGTGGCCACCGTCATGTCGATCGTAGTCGGGCTGGTCTTCGGCATCGCCCCCGCGGCACGGGCGGCGCGGTTGGATCCGGTCGAAGCGTTGAGGTACGAGTGAAACCAATGCGGAGTGCGGAATGCGGAATGCGGAATTGAAGGAAGCCGTGGATCTGCTCGCCATCGCCGCCCATCGCGATGACGCCGAGCTGACGTGCGGCGGCACGCTGGCCAAAGCGGTGCGCGCCGGGCAGCGCGTCGGCATCCTCGACCTGACGCAGGGAGAAATGGGGACGCGCGGGGACGCGGCGACACGGGCCGCCGAAGCCGAGCGCGCAGCCAAGACGCTGGGCGTGCAGGTGCGCCGCAACGCCGAGCTGCGCGATGCGCACCTCAGCAACGACGAAGCGTCGCGCGAGCGGCTCGTGACGCTGGTCCGCGAGCTCGCGCCGCGCGTCGTGATCCTCCCTTACCCGGTCGGGCGGCACCCCGACCATCGCATCGCCTCCGAGCTGGCGCGGGACGCTTGCTACCTCGCGGGTCTCGCGAAGTACGCGCCGCGGCCCGGCGTCGCGCCGCACCGCCCGTTCAAGATCCTCTACGCGCTGGCGTACCGCGAAGACCCGGTGAAGCCGTCGTTCGTCGTCGACATCTCCGCCACGTTCGACGCCAAGATGGCGGCGGTGCGCTGCTACGCTTCCCAGTTCGACGGCGCGCAGGCGGCCGGGGAAATCCACCCCACGGGCCAGGACCTGTACGAGCTGATCCGAGTGCAGTCGGCCCACTACGGCTCGCTCATCCGCAAGCCTTACGGCGAGCCGTTCTTTACCTTCGAGACGCTCGAGGTCGAAGACGTACTGCGGCTTGGCGTGCAATCGCTGTGACGCCTAGATTTCCCGGGCGATGAGCCGACGGACCGCGTACCTCGACAACGCCGCGACCACCCCGGTCCGGCCGGAAGTGCTGGAGGCGATGCTGCCCTACCTGGGCCGCGACGCCTTCGGGAATCCGTCGTCCGCGCACCGCTTCGGCCGCGCGGCGCGGGCGGGGATCGAGGAGGCGAAGCGCACGATTGCCGAGGCGCTGGGCGCCGAGCCCAATCAGGTGATCTTCACGTCGGGCGGGACGGAGGCCGACAACCTGGCGGTGATCGGGGCGGCGCTGGCGGCGCGCGACCGCGGTGGTCCGTTCCGGGTGGCGGTGTCGGCGATCGAGCACAAGGCGGTCCTCGCCGCGGCGCACGCCGTGACGCACCTGGGCGGCGAGGAGATCATCCTGCCGGTCGGCGCCTCGGGGCTGGTCGAGGAGGGCGCGCTCGCCGACGCGCTGCGGCGCGGCGTCGCGATCGTCAGCGTCATGTGGGTGAACAACGAGGTCGGCGTGGTGCAGCCGGTCGCGCGGCTCGCGGCCCGATGTCGCGATGCGCAGGTCTGCTTCCACTCGGACGCCGTCCAGGCGTTCGGCAAGCTTCCCGTTTCGCTCGCGGACGTCGGCTGCACCTTCCTCACCATCTCCGGCCACAAGATCGGCGCCCCCAAGGGAATCGGCGCGCTGGTGGTGCGCGACCGCCAGGCGATCGAGGCCATCATCCACGGCGGCGGTCAGCAGTTCGGCATCCGCCCCGGGACGGAGAACGTTCCGGGGATCGTGGGGCTGGGCGCGGCCGTGGGGCTCGCGGCTCGGGAGCAGGCGGCCGAAGCGTCGCGCCTGCGGGCGCTGCGGGACGAGTTGGAGCGCCGCGTTCTTGCCCTGGTTCCTGATGCCGTGATCAACGGCTGGCAGACCGAGCGGGCGCCGCACGTGTCCAACGTGTCGATCCCCGGCACGGACAGCGAGGCGCTGCTCATGCACTTTGATCTGGCCGGCGTGGCCTGCTCGTCGGGGTCGGCGTGCAGCACCGGCTCGGTCGAGCCCTCGCACGTGCTGACGGCGATGGGCGTGCCGCGCGAGCTGGGCGTGGCGGCCCTGCGCTTCTCGTTCGGGCGGGACAATACGGCGGAGGACGTGGAGGCGGTCGCCGCGGCGCTTCCCAAGATCGTCGAGAAAGTTCGGGCGCTCTCAGCCGTGCTGCACCGATGAAGGGCCGCGTGCTCGTCGCGATGTCGGGCGGCGTGGACAGCTCCGTCGCCGCCGCCCTGCTCGTGGACGCGGGGTACGACGTCATCGGCGCGACGATGAAGCTGTTCTGTTACGGGGACAGCGTTCCCGACCGCCCGTGTTGCTCGCTCGACTCCATCACCGACGCGAAGCTGGTCGCGCACCGGCTCGGCATCCCGCACTACGTGTTGAACCTCGAGGACCGCTTCGGGCGGGACGTGATCGCCGACTTCGTCGCCGAGTACGCGCGCGGCCGGACACCGATCCCCTGCGTGCGCTGCAACTCGTTCACCAAGTTCCGGGACTTCCGCGCCCACGCCGACGCCCTGGATTGCCAGTTCATCGCCACCGGACATTACGTCGTCACGCGGGACGGCGCCGTGTACCGCGGGGCCGATCCCCTGAAGGATCAGTCGTACTTCCTGTGGGGCATCGACCGGGCGGTGGTCGCGCGGATGCTCACGCCGGTCGGTCCGCTCACCAAGCGCGAGACTCGGGCCGCCGCCAGGCGGCTGGACCTCATTACCGCCGAGAAGGCCGAATCGGTGGAGATCTGCTTCGTCCCCGACGGCGATTACGCCGCCGTCCTGGAGCGCCACCTCCCGGCCGACGCCCCCGCTCTCGCCCCCGGGCCGCTCGTCACCGTGGGCGGCGACGTCGTCGGCGAGCACGACGGGTTCGCGCGCTACACCGTCGGCCAGCGCCGGCGTCTGCCCGGAGGGTTCGCCGAGCCGATGTACGTGGTGGCGATCCGGCCCGAGACGCGCGAGGTCGTGATCGGCCGCGGCGCGGACCTGTTCGGTCACGCGGTGCGGCTCGACGAGGTCAACTGGCTGGCGGATCCCCTGGTGCCTGGCGACACGACGTGGCTGCAGTGCCGCTACCGGGCCCGGGCCGTGCCGGCGCTGGTGCGCGAGCGCCGCGACACGACGCTGCGGCTGGAGCTCACCGAGCCGGTGCGCGCGATCACGCCGGGGCAGTCCGGCGTCCTCTACAACGAGGCAGGACGGCTCCTGGGCGGGGGCATCATTCAGCCCTAATGCGCCTGCCCCGTTCGGCCGTTGTCGCCGCTGTTCTCGCCCAGCTCCTCGCCGCCTGCGGGGAGACCCTCGGGCCCTCAGCCCGGCCGCTGACCCCCGGTCTTCTAGCGGACAGCCTCGCGACATTGACCACCCTGACGCAGACCCCGCTGTTCCTCAGTTACCGAGTGCTGGGACCGCTGAGCGCGGTACCCGGCGCCGCGGCCACGGCGCCGGTCTTTCCCGACTCGATGTTGCGCCGGGTGTTCCACTGGGACACGGTCGCGCATCACTACGCAAGTCTCCCACAAGACACGGTGGGGGGGCCGCCGTCGGGAGTGCGGTTCCTCCTCTACGCCCCCGACACGACGGCCGGCCGGCCCATCGAGCCGCCCCAGCAGCTCGGCCAGGCCGATCTGCTCGACGCCTCTCTCCCCGACACGACGCGACTGCGCGTGTTCGCGACGGGCGGCACCCCGATGACCACGATCGATTACACGGTGCGCGGCCGGTTCGCCCCGGACTCGCTCTCGGCATTCTTCGACGGGTGCGTGTTCGACGCCCTGGCGCGCAGCGCGTGCCTGACGGGCACCGTGGTCCAGCGGCTCGCCAGCAGCGACACGACCGTTACAGTCGCCGGCACAGCGAGCGTCGCCGGCCGGTTCCTGACGTTCACAGTCGGGATGCAACTGGGGGCGTCGCAGATCGTGCAGGCCATGGACGTGGCGGTCGAGGAGCCCGAGCTCAACGAAGAGGTGCGGGTCCTCGGCACCCTCGCTGTCCAGGGGTCGACCCCGTCGGCGGACATCGGCCTGCTGGTGAACGGGCTGCCGTTCGCCACGATCCGGGGCCAAGGGACGTTGACCGTTCGCGGGCCGAACAACCTGCCGCTCTCCGAAGAAGAGTACGCGCTCGTGACCATCCTGTTCGCGCTGCCGGGCCGTCTCCTCGACGTCGGCCGCGCCCTCGCGCGGCCGGCCCAGCGCAATCTCGGCGGCTGACGCGCGTGGGATTCCGCCTGCTCGCGGACCTGACGGTGCTGCTCCACGGCGCGTTCATCCTCTTCGTGGCGGTCGGCGGGTTGCTCGCGTGGCGGTGGCGGTGGGTGGCGTGGGTGCACGTGCCCTGTACCGCGTGGGGCGCGCTGGTCGAGCTGGCGGGCTGGGTGTGCCCGCTGACGCCCCTGGAGAACGCGTTCCGGGCCCGCGCCGGGGCGACCGGTTACCGCGGCGGCTTCATCGAGCATTACGTCGTGCCGACCATCTATCCGGCGGGGCTGACGCGTGGGCAGCAGGTCGTGCTGGGCGCGGCGGTACTCGCCATCAATGCCGTCGCCTACGGGCTGTTGATCCGGAGAGGAGCATCGCCCCGATGACCACGCGTCGCCGCTTCCTGTCTTCCTTGCTCGCCACCGCCGCCACGGTTCCGGCGTTCCGGAACGGAGCGGTCGCGCACGCCCTGCGCACCGCGCGCGGCACGGAGGGCCGATCCCCGGGAGCCGTTGCCCAGGACGAGGACTTCTGGCTGGAGATTCAGCGGGCGTTCGACATCGACCGCGGGATGATCAACCTGAACAACGGCGGCGTGGCACCGAGTCCGCGCGTGGTCAACGACGCCTTCCGGCGCTACCTGGACGTGTCCAACCAGGCGCCGTCGATCACCATGTGGGCGTGGCTGGAGCCCGAGATCGAGGCGGTGCGGCGGCGGCTCGCCGCGGCGTTCGGCTGCGACCCCGAGGAGATGGCCATCACCCGCAACGCCAGCGAGGCGCTGGAGATCGTGCAGCTGGGCATCCCGCTGGAGCGGGGCGACGAAGTGCTGACGACAACGCAAGACTACCCGCGCATGATCACCACGTGGAAGCAGCGCGAGCGCCGCGACGGCATCGTGCTGAAACAGTTCCCCTTCCCCGTGCCGCCATCGTCAATGGGCGATCTCGCCAGCCGCTTCGAGCGCGCCCTCACGCCGAAGACGAAAGTCATCCACGTCTGCCACATCACCAACCTGACCGGGCAGATCTTCCCGATCCGCGACATTTGCCGCATGGCGCGGGCGCGCGGCATCGAGGCGATCGTGGACGGCGCCCACGCGTTCGCCCACTTCCCGTTCACCCGCGACGACCTCGACTGCGACTATTACGGGACCAGCCTCCACAAGTGGCTCACGGCCCCGATCGGCACCGGGTTCCTCTACGTGCGGCGGGAGAAGATCGAGAAGATCTGGCCGATGATGGCCGCGCCGCCGGACATGAACGCCAACATCCGCAAGTTCGAGGAGATCGGCACGCACCCCGCGGCGAACCATAACGCCATCGCGGAAGCGCTGAACTTCTACGAAGCGATCGGGCCCGAGCGCAAGGCGGCGCGCCTGCGGTTTTTGCGCGACCGCTGGGCCAAGCGGCTCGAGAAGGTCCCGGGCGTGAAGATTCTCACGGCGTACGACCCCGCGATGTCGTGCGGCCTGGCTTCGTTCACGCCGGCCGCGCTCGATGTGGGCAGGGTGGGCGCGTATCTGTTCGACAAGCACAAAATCATCGTGACGCCGATCGTGCATCCGGAGTTCAACTGCATCCGCGTGACGCCCAACGTCTACACGACGCTCGGCGACATCGACCGCTTCGCCGATACTATGGAAGACGTGCTGAAGAAGGGGCTGCCGGCGGCCTGAGCCCAACCCAGTTGCCCCGGAGGAGGCAAGACGCCAAGTTGCAGCCGCCCCCCAACCGGAAGGCGTCCGTTGCGCACGCTGCTCTTCTGCCTCCTCGCGATCGCGGCCTGCGGCAAGTCCGGCTCCAACAATGCGGCTCGCGACACGCTCACCGAGCGCCAGCACGACAGCATCCTCGCGAGATCCCAGATTCCCGGCGCCCGCGCTGTGGGCCGGGCGATGACCGCGGCGGACTCGATGAGCGCGCGAGTCCGGGCGAGCGACACCGTCCGGAGCGACACGTTGCCGTGAGACGGCTGGCCGCGCTAACGCTGGCGGCCGCCGCCTGCGCCCCCGGCTCGCCGTGCCGCACCCGGGACTTCCGCCAGATCACCCGCTGGTCCCGCCCCTACCTGGGAACGTGGGTCGTGGGACGCGGCGACACCCTCACGCTCCCCCAGATGGGCGATCGCTTCCGGCTCGTCAGCTTCACCCTCGACACCGATCCCGTGGACCTGGGGAAGGAATGCCACTTCCGCGGGCGGCTCGTGTTTTCCGCGCCGCGCCCTGAAACACTCGCCGTCACGTGGTACGCGGTACCTGAGCGCGCAACGATTTACGGGTGGCCCCTGGACCTGGGGCCGTTCGCGGGGTTGTGGGTATCGTGGTGGGGCCGCGACTCCCTTCGTGGTACGTTGCTGTTCGATCAGACGCTCGGCGTGCAGGTGCGCCCCGGCGTGACGGCGCAGTTCGTCGCCGGGCGACGGCGCCCCTAGTTATCTTCCGATCATGAGAGATCCCCTATGGCGTTGACGGCAGCCGACCGCGCGGCGCTCATCGAGCGCTACGCGCGGGGGCCGGACCTCCTCAAGGCCGCCCTCAAGAAGGTCCCCCCAGAGGCGATGCAGTGGCGGCCGGCGCCGGGCAAGTGGTCCGCCCACGAAGTCATCGTGCACTGCGCGGACAGCGAGACCAACGCTTACGCCCGGATCCGCTATCTGCTCGCCGAGGAGCAGCCCGTCATCCAAGGCTACGACCAGGACCGCTGGGCGAAGGCGCTCGACTACCACACCCTGCCCGTGGACGTCGCGCTGGCCACCGTCGAGGCGGTGCGCGCCAACACCGTGCCGGTGCTGAAGCGGATGTCGGAGCGAGACTGGCAGCGGGTAGGCACGCACAGCGAATCCGGCCGCTACCTGGCGGAGGACTGGCTCAAGATCTACGCCGAGCACCTGGAGAAACACACCGGACAGCTGGAGCGCAACCTCGCCGCCTGGAAGGCACGATGAGGGGCTTCCTCTTTCGCATCGTGATCACGGCGCTGGGACTGTGGGCGGCCGCCACGATCGTGCCCGGGATCACCATCGCGGGCTGGCGCAGCCTCGTGGTGGCGGCGCTGGCGCTGGGCATCGTCAACGCGATCGTGCGGCCCGTGCTGCTCATTCTCACCTTCCCCATCACCGTGCTCACGCTGGGGCTGTTCCTGCTCGTCGTGAACGGCCTCTCGCTGGAAATCGTGGCCTGGCTGGTGCGAGGGTTCAGCGTCGCGGGGCTCGGCGCCGCCATCCTGGGAGCGCTCGTCGTCGGCCTCACCAGCTGGTTCGCTTCCACGTTCATCAGCGGCTCGGGCCGCATCGTGCACGTCGGGAAGGTCGAGGTCCACGACCGCCGGCTCGATGGCTAACCGCCGGGCATGGTGGAACTGACCAACCGTCAGCGCGCGGCCCTGGTCGCCGTCTGCGCCCTCTACGCCGCCGTCGTAATCCCGATCGGTATCCACAAGGGCGGAGACTTCGTGCAGGAGCTGCGGCTCAGCGACCGCCTCATCACCGGGGCGGCGCCCCTATACGCTCACAGTCCGATCAAGGGCGCCTTCTGGCCCCCCTTCACGATCTTCGGCTTGGTGCCGTTCGCGCTCGTAGCCCGGGTGAGCCTCCCGCTCTCGCAAGCCCTCTGGGCCGCCGCGAACGTCGCGGGGCTCGGCTGGAGCGTGGCGCGGATTGCGGGGCGCTGGGGGTGGCGGCCAGCCCTCCTCGCGGTGGCGGCGGTGGCGAAGCCGCTCCAGGGAAATTTCGAGCACTTGAACCTGCTGGTCGTGTTGCTCACCCTCATCGTTGCCGCCGTCGTGGACCTCGCCGAGGGACGCGAGCGCCGCGCCGGCCTGTGGATCGGGATCGCCACGGCCGTGAAAGTGTTTCCGGGACTCTTGCTCCTCTACTTCGCGTACCGTCGTCGCTGGCGTGGCTTGGCGACGGGAGTGGCTGCCGCGGTAGCGCTCTCGGTGGGATCCATGCTGCGCTACGGCCCGGTGGGAGCCGCGTCCGCCGTGCGGGACTGGGTCGTGATGAGTCGCGAGGGGCAGCAGGTCGAGGGTTTCGGCTTTCAACCGCTGGGCGACTGGGTGCTGGGCCTGGGCGGGTCGGATGTCACCGTCTGGCTCGCGATCGCCGGCTGCTGCGCGGTGGTGTTCGCCGCCCTCGCGGCCTGGCCAACTGGCGACGACCCATTGTACGAGGTCGGCCTCGTCACCGTTCTCGCCGTGCTGGTGTCCCCGATCGGGTGGTTCTACTACCACTTGCTGGCGATCCCGGCCTGGGTCGCGGCCCTCACAGCCCCGGTCCCCGCAGGGCGTCGGACCGCCATCGCGTGGCGGGGCGCGCTGCTCGTCGCCGGCGTCCTGCTCTCCGGTGTGCTGACGTTCGATCACCTCTACCCCAACGCTCTGACCGTGGTCAAGCGGTTCAACTACGTCTGGGGAGCACTGCTGCTGCTCGGCGCCCTCGCCGCGCACCGTCTCGTGCTCTTCCGTCGCCAGCCACAACTCTCATGATCCGGTGTCGCCGCGTCGGTTGCCGCGTCAGGTGAGGATGCCGCTCGACCTCGAGACTCCAGCGCTCCTCATGGACCTCGAGGTGGTCGAGCGCAACCTCACCCACATGGCCGAACGCGCGAAGAGCCTGGGCGTCGCGCTGCGGCCGCATGTCAAGACCCACAAGTGCCTGGAGCTCGCCAAGCGCCAGGTGGCGCGCGGCGCGGCGGGCATCACGGTGTCGACACTCGTCGAAGCGGAGGCGTTCGCCACGGCGGGGTTCGCCGACATCACCTGGGCGTTCCCGCTCGACCCGACGCACCTCCCCCACGCGCGGCGCCTCAAGGACAAGTCGGGCGCCACGCTGCGCGTTGTGGTGGACGACCTCGCCACCGCGAAGGCGCTGCGGCGCTCGGGGCTGCACGCGTGGCTCAAGGTCGACTGCGGTTATCACCGGGCGGGCGTGGACCCGGAGTCGGCCTATGCTCTGGAAGTCGCCAAAGAGCTCGGGGAGGAGCGCGGGGTGTTCTTCGACGGCATCCTCAGCCACTCGGGCCACGCCTATCGGACAACGAACCGCGACGAGGCGGCCGAGGTCGCCGAATCCGAGCGCCTGGTGATGGTGCGCTTCGGCCAGCGGCTCGCGACGGTGGGGATCCCGGTCCGCGGCATCAGCGTCGGCTCGACGCCGGCGATGGCCGCGGTGCGGGACTTGACCGGCGTCACGGAAGCCCGGCCCGGCAACTACGTGTTCTACGACCGCACCATGGTGCTGATCGGAGCCTGCCGGCCGACAGACGTCGGCGTCACCGTGCTCGCCACCGTGGTTTCCCACCAGCCGGGGGCGTCGCACTTCATCGTAGACGCGGGAGCGCTCGCGCTCTCCAAGGACCCGGGGCCCGGTCACGGCAGCCTCCCGCAGGCGATGGGCGCGGTCCAGGGACATGCGGAGCTGACCGTGGCGACGCTGTCGCAGGAGCACGGCTTGATCCGCGGGGCGAGCCCGGCGGAACTGGACGGCCGCTTCCGCGTGGGCGAGCGCCTCGAGATCGTCCCCAACCATTCCTGCCTGACCGTCGCCCACTTCGACGTGTACCACGTGCTGCGAGGCGGCCGGGTGGTCGAGCGTTGGCCGATCGCCCGAGGCCGCTGAAACGGAGGACCGATGCGCATCATCTTGAGACATTTCTTTCTGGCCATGCTCCCCCTCGTGTTCGGCATCGCGGCCGGGTGGGGGTTTGCCTTCTCGGTACCGAGCTGCGGGCGCCTCGTCGGGCCGGTGTTCGGCCCGAAGTGCCACTGGAAGCAGCTCGAGTATCAGATCCAATTCCACATGGGTGGGGTCGCCTTCGGGTGCCTGCTGGCGGCCTCGCTGGGCGCGGGGATGGAACTTCGCCGCCGGCGCGCCGTACAACGGGCGACTCCGACTGGAGGGCCGTTATGATTCGCACCGCAATCCCGCTGATCCTTCTTACCGCGGCGGTCGCTCCCCTCGCCGCCCAAGACACCACCAAGGCCGCCCCACCGGCGCCGGCTCCGGCCGCCGCGGCCCTGACCGTCGCCGATGCGGCCGTGGCCCGCACGGTCGTGGATCGCGCGCCGCAGGATACCGGCGCCGCCTTCCCCGACTCGGTGGGCTCGCTGGTCTTCTTCACGAAGATCTCCGGCGCACCGGCCGGCGCCGAAACGGTCGTGCATCACGTGTGGTATCACGGGGACACTCAGGTCGCCGACGTGGAGCTGCACATCGCAGGGTCGCCGTGGCGGACTTGGAGCCGCAAGACGGTCCCCGCCGACTGGAAGGGCCCCTGGCACGTGGAAGTGCGCGATGCCGGTGGCGCCGTCCTGAAACGGGTCGACTTCACGGTCGGACAGTAAGCGCTGCGTAGAGGCTTAGGGGCTTAGCGACGCGGCCGCTAAGCCTCTATGTTTATTCCCCCATGGATCTCCTCCAGCAGGTCGCCGCGAACCTCAAGGTCGAGGAAGGCAAGGCCGAGAAGGGGATCGGCGCCATGCTCATGGCGCTGCGGATGGCCCTGCCCAAGGACACCTTCGAGCAGGTCAAGAAAGCGATTCCCAACAGCGAGCGCATGATGGGGCACGCGCTGATGAGCGGCTCGCGCACCGGCGAGCTGGCGGTGGCCACCGGCCCCTCCGGGCTGCTCGCCGCGCTCGCGGCCGCCGGCATCAACAAGAACGACGTGCCGCGTCTCGGCCGCATGGTGCTCGAGCACGTGCGGTCCGTGATCGGCACGCCCGCCTTCGACCGGTTTCTGGAGACGCACCCGGCCTTGAAGGGGTAGCGGTCCGCCCGGTCGATGACCCGACACCTCCCGTTCCCAGCACTCGCCCTGGCTGTGTGCCGCATCGTGGCGCCGAGCGGCGCGGCGCTCGCCCAGTCCATCCCGGAAAGCGCGTATGGCGCGCTCCACTGGCGCCTCATCGGACCACACCGCGGCGGCCGGGTGCTGGCCGTCGCCGGCATCGCGGGCGACCCGGCCACCTTCTACTTCGGCGCCGTCGACGGCGGCGTGTGGCGCACCGCCAACGCCGGGGTCACCTGGGATCCCCTGTTCGACGGGCAGCCGATCGCGTCGATCGGCGCGATGGCCGTCGCCCCCTCCGATCCGCGGATCATTTACGTCGGCACCGGCGAAGCTTCGATCCGCTCGGACATCACCTACGGAGCCGGCGTCTACAAGTCCAGCGACGGCGGCGCGACGTGGCATGCACTCGGCCTCGAGGAGACCCGCCACATCGGCAAGGTGCTCGTCGACCCGGCGAACCCGGACGTCGTGGTGGTCGCGGCGCTGGGCCACGCGTACGGCCCCAACGCCGAGCGCGGCGTGTTCCGATCCACCGACGGGGGCCGCACGTGGACCAAGACGCTCTTCAAGGATCCCGACACCGGGGCGATCGATCTGGCCGCCGATCCGGGGGACGCACGGGTCGTGTACGCGGCGTTGTGGCAGGCGCGGCGCACGCCGTGGGAGCAGTACCAGCCCGATGAAGGGCCCGGGAGCGGGCTGTACAAGTCGAGCGACGGCGGAGCGACCTGGACGCCGATCGCCGGCCACGGCCTGCCAGCGGGACCGTACGGGCGCATCGGACTCGCGGTGGGCAGCGGGGGGCGCGTGTACGCGCTTATCGGCGCCATCCGGGGAGCGGGGGGCCTGTATCGCTCCGACGACGCCGGCGCGACGTGGCAGCTGGCCGGCGCCGACCCTCGCCTCACGAGCCGCAACTGGTACTTCTGTCGCGTCACGGTGGACCCGCAGAACCGCGACGTCGTGTACGTGCCCAACGTCTCCCTGCTCAAGTCAGTCGACGGCGGCAAGACGTTCACTGTCTTGAAAGGGCAGCCCGGCGGCGACGACTACCACGAGCTGTGGATCGATCCCAAGACCCCCACCCACATGATCGTGGGCAGCGACCAGGGAGCGGTCATCACCCTCGACGGCGGCCGCACGTGGAGCAGCTGGTACAACCAGCCCACGGCGCAGTTCTACCACGTGGCGGTGGACGGCCGGTTCCCGTACCGCGTGTACGGCGCGCAACAGGACGCGGGCACCGCCGGGATCGCGAGCCGCAGCGACTTCGGCGAGATCACCTTCCGCGATTGGGCGCCGGTCGGCGGCGGCGAGAGCGGGTACATCGCGCCGGACCCGTTGGACCCCGACGTCGTCTATGGCGGCGACACCTACGGCGTCGTCCACCGCTTCGATCGCGTCACCGGGCAGTTCCAGGACATTACGCCGTGGCCCGCGCCGACCTTCGGCGAGCCGATGCCGCAGCGGCGCTACCGCTTCACCTGGACGTCGCCGATCGTGTTCGACCGGGCGGACCCGCGGGTGCTCTACATCGGCGCCCAGATGCTGCTCGCCACCCACGACGGCGGGCTGCATTGGGAGGTGATGAGCCCTGATCTGACCGGGGCGCGACCGGTGGCGAGCGATACGGGCCCCGTCTCCGTCGCCAACGCCGCGGCGCGCGGCTACGGCGTGATCTATACGGTTGCCCCCTCGCCGCTCGGCGCGGGGATGATCTGGGCCGGCAGTGACGACGGGCTCGTCTACCGCACCACCGACGGCGGGCGGCACTGGGAGAACGTCACACCGGATGGCCTGCCGCCGTGGAGCATGATCAGCCTGATCGAGGCCTCGCCATTCGACACGGCCGCGGCGTACGCGGCCGTGGATCGGCATCGCCTCGACGACTTCGCCCCGTATTTCTACCGCACGCGTGACGGCGGCCGGCACTGGACGCGCGTCACCGAGGGCATCGCGCCCCACGCCTATGCGCAGGCGCTGCGCGCGGACCCGGTGCGGCGGGGCCTGCTGTACGCCGGCACCGAAACCGGCGTGTACGTCTCCTTCGACGACGGCGACCATTGGCAGTCGCTGCAGCTCGACCTGCCGACCGTGTCGGTGCGTGACCTGGCGGTCCACGACGGGGCCCTGGTCGCGGCGACACACGGCCGCGCCTTTTGGATCCTCGACGACCTCGCCCCGCTGCGTCAGCTCAGCGACTCCGTGCTGCGCGCCGGCGTCCATCTGTTCGCGCCCGAGCGGGCGATCCGCGTGCGTCGCAGCGTGAGCAATGACACACCCCTGCCGCCCGAGGAGCCGCACGGCGAGAACCCGCCGGCCGGGGCCGTCGTCGACTACGTGCTTCAGGCCGCCCCCTCCGGCCCCGTGACGCTCGAGATCCTCGACGCGGGCGGTCGCCTGGTGCGCCGCTTCTCGAGCGAAGACCGACCGCGCCCGCCCGCCGAGCCGCCGCAGATCGCCGCGGAGTGGCTGCCGCGCGACGAGGCCCTGCCGCGGCACGCCGGCCTCAACCGGTTCGTCTGGGACCTGCGCTACCCGCCGCCGCCCGCCGAGCGGCACGGGTACAGCATCGCCGCGATCGCCGGCCACGGGACGGTGGCGGAGCCGGAGGGTCCACTCATCCTGCCGGGTGAGTACCGGCTGCGGCTCACGGCGGCAGGACGGACGCTCACCCAACCCCTGCGCGTGGAGAATGATCCGCGCGTGCACGTGGCGGATTCGGCTCTCGCCAATCAGCTGCGGCTGGCGCTCGAGATCTGGAATGCGATGGCGGAGCAATACGCGCTGCGCGCCGCCGTGCGCGGCGTGCGGGACCAGCTCCGGCCCACGGCGGCGCCGTCCCTCGACACCATCGCGCAGGACGCGGGGGACGGTGCGCTCGCGGGGTTGGAGACGGTGGTGGAGAGCGCGGACCGGCAACCAACGCAGCAGGCGCGGGACGTCTTCGATGGCGCGCGAGCGCGGCTCGCCAGGGCACAGCGGCGGTGGCAGGAGTTCGTGACAAAGGATCTGCCCGCGCTGAACGCGCAACGCGCCCGGCAGCACCTGTCGCCGGTGACCGCGCCAGCGCTGAGACCGGACGCGATCGCACTCCCCTGAGCTGGGGCGGGAGGATTCGAACCTCCAACCTCCCGGTTAACAGCCGGGTGCTCCGCCAATTGAGCTACACCCCAGTGCTCCCCATCACCAGAATGCCACCGCCGGGAAGCTACCTTATCCCTTCCATGAACGTCGACATCGTCGCCGCCACGGCCGCCGACCTGAACGAGGTGCTCGAGCTGCTGGAGCACAATCATCTGCCGCGCGCCGAGATCGAGCGGCATCTGGGTACCCTGCTCGTGGCGCGCGAGGGCGAGCGTATCGTGGGCTGCGCCGCCGTCGAGCTGCACGGCAAAGCGGGGCTGGTGCGCTCGGTCGCGGTGGACCTGCCGCATCGCGGCCTGGGCCTCGGCATCCAGCTCACGGACGCGATACTCGCTCTCGCCCGCTCGCACGGAGTAAAGACCGTCTACCTGCTCACGGAAACGGCGACGGGGTTCTTCCCGCGCTTCGGGTTCCGCTCGATCCGCCGCGAGGAGGTCGATCCGGCGGTGCGGCGGTCGGTGGAGTTCACGAAGGCATGTCCAGCGAGCGCGCAGGCGATGCGCGCTGAGCTGGGGTGAAGCAGCGCATGACCTAACGCCTAGTACTTCAGTCCCGTCTTCTCCGCAAACGCCTTCACTGCCGCTTCCTGCTCAGGGGTGAGCTTCTCGGGGATCTGCACGTGCACTTCGACAAACTGGTCTCCGCGCCGTCCGTTCTTCTCGATGCCCTGCCCCGGAATGCGGAACCGCTGCCCGTCCTGCGTGCCGGGAGGAACGCGGAGCACGATGCGGCGGTCGTCCAGCGTGCGGACGCGGATGCGGGACCCCAGCATCGCCTGGGCGAGGTTGATCGGCACCGTACAGAGCACGTCGAGCCCCTCACGGCGGAAGAAGTGATCGGGCTCGACCCGGAAGATCGCCACCACATCGCCTTTGCCCTTCGCCCCCTGGCCGTGCAGGCGGACCCGGGTGCCGTCCTCGGTCCCGGGCTGGACCGTGAGCATCAGGCGCTTCTCCACCCGGACCTCGCCCGTTCCCTGGCACGTGGGGCAACGCTCCGACGGGATGTGTCCCTTGCCGCGGCACATCGGGCAGGGCCGGTTCACGGCGAAGCCGCCTTGACCGAACGACACCGTGCCGCGACCCTTGCACTCGGGGCACGTCTTGATCGTTGCGCCGGGCGCCGCCCCCTTGCCGCCGCAAGTGGGACACACTTCCGGCATCGGCAGAGTGATCGGGACCTTCCCGCCCAGCGCCGCCACCTTGAACGGGATCGAGACCGTGACCTCGATTACTTCGTCGGCATCCTCCTCCTCCCGGGTCCCGCGGCGGCCGAAGATGGACGAGAACAGATCCCCGAGCCCACCGAAGGACCCGAGATCGGACAGATCGAAGTCGAACCCCGCGCCCCCCGCTCCCGGTGGCGCCCCGCCGGAGCCAGGACGCGACCCCGCGCCGCCGTACCCCGCGAACGCGCCGTAGCGGCGCAGCTGGTCGTATTTCTTACGCTTCTCGGGATCGCTCAGGACGTCGTGCGCTTCGCTGATCTCCTTGAAGCGCTCGGCCGACTGCGGGTTGTTGGGGTTGCGGTCCGGGTGGTGCTGCTTGGCGAGCCGGCGAAACGCTTTCTTGATTTCGTCCGTCGTGGCCGTCTCCGAGACGCCCAGGATCTGATAGTAGTCCCGCTGGGGTGCCATGCTACGCTTCCCCCGTCCCCCTTCCCTCTTCGCCCGCCCATTTCAGGACCAGCACGCGCGCCGGCCGGACGAGTTGTCCGCCGAGCCGGTACCCCGCCTGCAACACCTGGCCCACGGTGTTGTCCTGCTCGGGCGAGGCCGCCGGAGCGACCGTCACGGCCTCGTGGACGGCGGGGTCGAAGCGCACGCCCGTCTCGTCGAGACGCCGCACGCCCAGCGTCTCCAGCTCCTTCCAGATCTTGCGCTCGACCAGATCCACGCCGTCGTGAATCGTTTTCGCGTCCGTGGTGGCGGGGTCGACGTGGGCGAAGCGCGCGAGGTCGTCCAAGGCGTCCACCAGGCGCTGCACCACATCCGCCTGCGCCTTCCCCCAGGTCTCGGTCCGCTCCCGGCTCATGCGCTTCTTGTAGTTGTCGAACTCGGCGGCGAGGCGCAGGTAGCGGTCCTCGAGACGCGCCAAAGCCTCGGCGGGCGGCTCGACGACCGCCGCCTCTTCGGGGGCCTCTGCCTCTTTGTCTTTCTTCGTCATGGTGATCCCGGTGCTAGGCAACCCGCGTGCCGCGGCATTCGGCCGAAGTGGCGGCCCACCCTGCCTACGACCATCGGAAATTGAAGTTTCACAACAAGATAGCCGGTCGCGTAGGGACTGTCGAGCAGGTCAGCCGAGGCCCAGCGACCGCAGAAACTGGAACGCATCGCCGAGCGGCTGATCGGGCTGCGGGTCGTGGAGCAGCTCGTGAAACCGCTCGGCGTACCAGCGCACCTGCGCCGGCGCGTGGATGGAGTCAGCGAAGGCGCGCGACTGGTGGGCGTCGGTGATCCGGTCGTCACCCGCCAGAAGAAACAACGCCGGCGTTTCGATGCGGTGGGCGTTGGCCGGCACCGCGCGATGGGCCCACTGGATCTCGCGCCACGCGCCGGCCGTCATCACGCGGTGCACGAGCGGGTCGCTGTCGTAGGCCGCTCCCACGGCGGGATCGCGGCTCAGGTCCGCGCTGGCCAGATCGATCGGCAACGCCAGCGTCGGCCACAGGTCCGCGAGGATCCGGCCGAGCGCCTGTTTCCACCACCGGGGCTGGAAGGCGAGGCCGAGCCACGGCGACACGAGGATGGCCCCTGCCAAGGCATCGCCCGGCTGGGTTTCGAGGTAGCGCAGCACGACGAGGCCCCCGAACGATTGGCCGAGGAGCACCTGCGGCGCGTCGGTACGCTTGCGGACGACGCGGCGGAACGCCTGCAGGTCGCCGAGCAGCTGGCTGAAGCGGGAGAGGTGGCCCCGTCGCCCGCTGGACTGCCCGTGGCCGCGCCAGTCGAGCGCGTACACCGCGAAGCCCTCGCCGCGCAGCCGCTCGGCGAGGTCGCTCCAGCGCCCGGCATGGTCCGACCAGCCGTGAAAGACGAGGATCGCCGCCCGCGGCGACTGGGTCTCGACGGCCTCGTAGTGGAGCGGCAGTCCGTCCGGCGCGACGAGCGAGGGCATCAGGCGGCTCCGAGCAGCCGGCGCAGGAGGTCGAGCGCCGCCTGGGCGCCGCGCCGGCGGATTTCCTCGCGGTCGCCCGGGAAAATGCGTTTGAGCGCCCGCACGTGCTCACCCGCGGCGGCGGCGAGCCACACCGTGCCGACGGGCTTCTCCGCGGTGCCGCCAGTCGGCCCGGCGATGCCGGTGACCGCAAGCGCGCAGTAGGCGTTGAAGACGCGTTGGGCCCCCGCCGCCATCAGCCGGACGGCCTCTTCCGACACCGCCCCGTGCCGCTCGACGATCTCGGGCGCGACGCCGAGCAGGTCGGTCTTGACGCCGTTTGCGTACGCGACCACTCCGCCGACGAACACGTCCGAGGCGCCTGGGATGGCGGTGAGCCGTTCCCCCAGCAGGCCGCCCGTGCACGATTCCGCCACGCCGAGGCGCCCCCGGCGACGGCGCACGGCGTCGAGCACCACCGCCGCGAGATCGGCGCCGTCTTCGCCGTAGCAATGGTCGCCGGCCCGCGTCCGCACCCGCTCCGCGGCGTCGGCGAGGCGGCGCTCGGCGTCCTCGCGCGGCAGCGACCAGGCGGTGATGCGCAGATCCACGCCGTCCAGCGACGGCAGGTAGGCGAGGGTGAGCGGCGCGATTTCCTCCTCGACGCCGGCGAGCCGCTCGGCGAGCGCGGACTCGGGGATGCCGGTCGTGCGCACGGTGCGCGACAGCACGACGGCGGGGGCGCCGCCGGCCCGCTGCTGCCGCGCGACCAGCCGGGGCAGCACTTCCTCGACGAGCAGGCCTCGCATCTCGCGCGGGACGCCGGGCAGCATCACGACCAGCCGCCCACGCTCGTCCTCCATCCAGAGCCCCGGGGCGGTTCCCCGCGGGTTGGGAAGCACGGTGGCGCCCTCGGGAATCATCGCCTGCGAACGGTTGACCTCGGGCATGGGCCAACGGCCGAGCGTGCGAAAGCGCTCCTCCAGGCCGTGGAGCAGCGCGTCGTCGAGCACGAGCGCCCGGCCCAGCAGCTCCGCGACAGCCGTCTTGGTCACGTCGTCGCGGGTGGGCCCCAGCCCCCCGGTCGTGAGCACGGCGCCGGCGCGCGCGAGCGACTCCGCGACCGCACTCCGGATCGCGTCGGCGCGGTCAGCGACGGTGATGTGGCGGTCGATTTCCACGCCCGCGGCGGCAAGGGCCCGGCCCAGCTCGGCGGCGTTGGTATCCACGGTGTGGCCGAGCAGCAGCTCGGTGCCGACGGTCAGGAGATCGAGCTTCACCCGCGCCCCTTCAGGAGCGCGCGATAGCGGTAGAGGTACACGATCAGAGAGTAGACGGTCAGGAACACGGCGCCAGCGAGCGTGATGGACACGAAGTAGCCGTGGAAGCGATCCCAGAAGTTGCGGAACGAGCCCGCCCAGCGGTGCGCCGCCAGCGCGTCCTTCCACGCGAACCACGCGATCGTCGCGCCGATGAAGACGTTCTGGACCACCGCCTTCGCCTTGCCCGGCCCCGCGGCCGGGATCAGAATCCCGCGCCGTTTGGCGAAGAACCGGAACGCCGTCATCAACACCTCGCGCCCGACCAGGATCAACGCGACCCAGAGCGGCAGGCTCCCCCACCACGGGATGCGGTAGTCGACGAGGATGGTCGGGTGCCGGGTGATCCAGAAGATGGGCACCAGCGTGGCGAACAGCAGCCACTTGTCGGCGATGGGGTCGAGCAGCTGGCCCAGCTCGCTGACCTGGTGGTAGCGGCGCGCGAGGTAGCCGTCCACGGCGTCGGAGATCGCCGCGGCGAGGAACACCAGGAACGCGATGACCTTGGGCCAGTAGCCGGAAATGAACGGCAGCAGGGCGATGACCGGGGTGAGACAGATCCGGGCCAGCGTGAGGATGTTCGGCAGCGTCCACCGCATCAGGCCCCTCCCCGTCTCGATCAGCTCAGCGTCTTCAACACCATCTTGCTGACCGCCTTGAGGGTGTCGAACACGCCATCGCCGCGGATCGCCACGGCTTCGTAGTATCCCGCCCGGCCGACCCACTGCCCCCCCGCGTTCTCCACGAGGAACTCCCCCTGATGGGCGGGATCGGGCGTGACCTTCTGCTGCGCGGCCTCCTCGACCGGCCAGCCGGGGTTGAGCGCCGCCTGGAGATCCTTGATCGGGGCCGCGTTCGGCAGGTCGCGTTTGTTGTACTGGATCATGAACGGAATCCTGGTCAGGTCGTAGCCGTATTCCGCCATGTTGTCGTAGAGGTTCTGCATGGATTCCACGTTGGCTTCCATGCGCTCCACCTGGCTGTCGGCGACGAACACGATGCCGTCGACGCCCTTCAGGATCAGCTTGCGACTGGCGTTGTAGTACACCTGGCCGGGCACGGTGTACAGGTGGAAGCGCGTCTTGAACCCGCGGATCGTCCCCAGGTCCACCGGGAGGAAGTCGAAGAACAGCGTGCGCTCGGTCTCGGTGGCGAGCGAGATCATCTTGCCGCGGGTGTTGGGCGACACCTTCCCGTAAATGTGCTCGAGGTTCGTCGTCTTGCCGCCCAGGCCCGGGCCGTAGTAGACGAGCTTGCAGTTGATCTCGCGGGACGCGTAGTTGATCATCGACATGGATCGCGCGTCCCCTTACCCGAAGAGTTTGTCAATTTCGTCTTCCGCCCCTTCGAGGAGGCCGCCTTTCGGCTTGGCCGGGCCGGTCTGGACCCGGTTGAACATCTCCTCGAACACCTTGTTCAGGTTCTCGACGACCGCCTTCGCCTTCAGCTTGACGAGGCCCAGCGTGGCCCGGCTGTCAAAGAGCACGACCAGGATCACCCGCTTGGCCACGTCGGCGAGGTACATGGACTCCCGCTCGCCCTGGTGGACGAGCGAGGCGAACTCGGGCTCGCCGATCATTTTCGCGAGCTGGTCGTTGGCGCTGAAATCGGCGGCGGTGAGAGACGCGAAGGCCGTGGGGTCGAACTGCGGCGTCTCGCCCACAGTCGCGACGAGCTGGCCCGTGCGGTCCACGAGCAGCGCGCAGCGCGCGTTCGAATCCCGCAGATAGGCCTGCAGGTGCTGTTGGATCTGCTTGAAATCGTTCTCGCTGAACGACCAGCTGGCGGCACCCGTCATCGCGCTCCTCGGCTCACTCCTCCCCCATCTCGCGCCGCGCGGCCAGCGCATGCGCGATCGTCACGCCGTCGGCGTACTCCAGGTCGCCGCCCACCGGCAGACCGCGGGCGATCCGGGTCACGCGCACGCCCGTGGGGCGCAGCACCTGCTGCAGGTATGTCGCGGTCACCTCGCCCTCCATCGACGGATTGGTCGCGACGATCACTTCGCGCACACCGGAACCGTTGCCTACCCGCTCGACGAGCGGCCCGACGCGCAGCGCCTCGGGCCCCACCCCGTCCAGGGGCGACACCCGGCCGCCCAGCACGTGGTAGCGCCCCCGATACCGCCCCGCGCGCTCGATGGCGGCGACGTCCTTCGCCTCCTCCACGACGCACAGCAGCGTGGCATCCCGCCGCGGGTCGCGGCAGATCGCACACGGATCCTCGTCGGCGAGATTCCCGCAGACGCCGCACGCCGTCACCTGCGAGCGCACCCGGCGGATCGCTTGCGCCAGCCGCTCGGCCGCCTCCGCCGGCTCCTTGAGCAGGTGGAATGCGAGCCGTTGCGCGGTCTTGGATCCGATCCCGGGGAGCTTGGCGAGCTCCGTCACGAGATCATCAATGGCCGACACGTCGCGTTACAATGGCAGCTGGAACGGGAAAGGTATACCCCCGGAGAGCTTCCGCACCTCGGCCTGCTGCAGCTCGGCGGCCCGCTTCTGCACCTCCGCCACCGCGGCCAGCACCAGGTCCTCGAGCATTTCGACGTCCCCCTGGCGCACCACCTCCGGAGCGATCGTGATGGCCCGGATCTGGCCCCGACCATCGGCCGTCGCTTGCACCATCCCCCCGCCGGCCGACACCGTCACCGTCTGTTGCGCCAGCTGTGACTGGATCTCGGTCAGCCGCCCCTGCATCTGCTGCCCCAACTGGAGCAGGCTGGATAAATCCGCCATGCGTCGAAAGTTACCCCGTGCCCTCAGGCGTCGCAAGCTACTCCAGCAGCTCCAGATCGAGGGCGTCGATGGCCGCGCCCAGCGTCTGGTCCTTGCCGCGCAGCAGCTTCAACCGCTCCGCGTTGGCGGTCTCCGTCGTGAGCCGCGCCGGCCGCTCGGTGCGCCCGGTATCGGCGCGCGCGGCGCCCTCGACGCGGATGCGCACGGGCTCGCTCACGTACTCCCCGACGAGTTTGGCGAGCGCATCGCGCTTGTGATCGATGCCCGTCGCGTGACCGGTGTTGGCGTCGAGCACCCGCACCGCGACGACTCCTCGCTCGGCGGCGACGACCGCCGTCTCGCCGAGCAGCGTGCCCAGCATCGGGCTCGTGGCGCGCGCGTGGGCGACGATCTCGGGCCAGAGCGAGCGCAACCGCTCGAGCGATAACGCCCCTTTCTCCGGCGGCCGGTCCGCCGTCACAGACACTGACGGCGTGGGACGTGGGATGTGGGGAGTGGGCTGTGTCGGCAAGGGCGCGGGATCACGTAGCACTGGTGGTGTCTCCACTCCCCGCCCCCCACTCCCCACGCCTTTGCCGAGCGCTTCCAGTACCTGACCGAGTTCGACCGTCCGGTCCATCATCGCCCAGCGCAGCAGCAGCAGCTCCACGACGAGCCGGGGGTTGCCGCTACGGCGCACCTGCGGCTCGATGTCCGCGAGCAGCGCCAGCAGGCGCACCGCGTCGGCCGGCGAGAGGCGCTGGGCGGCGCCGCGCACCAAGTGGGCGAGGCCCTCGGTGAAACTCTCGGGCTCACCGCCCACCCCCACGAGCAGCACGGCCCGGAGCACCTCGCCCGCACCGCTGACGAATTCACCCAGATCCGCGCCGGCCTCGACAAGGCGCTCCACGAGGGGAAACACCGCCGCCGCGTCGCGCTCGGCCACGAGACGCAGGGTTTCGCCGTAGAGGTCGTCGGGGATGAGCCCCAGCACGTCCCGCACACGCGCTGCGCTGATCGGGCCGTCGCCGAACGAGCCCACCTGATCGAGGAGCGAGAGCGCGTCGCGCATCCCGCCGTTCGCGCTCCGGGCGATGAGGCGCAGGGCATCCGCCTCCGCCGCAATGCGCTCGGCGGCACACACCTGCTGGAGACGCTCCACGATCGCGTGCGGGCCGATGCGCCGGAAGTCGAAGCGCTGCAGCCGCGAGAGAATCGGCGCCGCCGTCTGAGCGATCTTGAGCGGCTCCGTCGTGGCGAAGACGAACACGACCCGCGGCGGCGGCTCCTCGAGGATCTTGAGGAGGGCATTCCACGCCTCGCGGGTGAGCATGTGCGCTTCGTCCACGATGTACACCTTGTGGCCGTGCTCGACGCTGGCCGCGTACATCGCGCGCTCGCGCAGGTCGCGCGCGTCATCGACGCCGCGATTGGAGGCGGCGTCGAGCTCCACCACGTCGAGGTTCGCCTGACCGGTCCAGATACGCGTGCAGGAGTCGCAGGTACCATCGGGCTCCCCGTCGCGCTGGTTGGGGCAGTTCAGGGCCATGGCGAGAATACGCGCCGCGGTGGTCTTGCCCACGCCGCGGGGGCCCGCGAACAGGTAGCCGTGCGCGGTGCGGCCTTGGGCGACGGCCCCCCGCAGGGCCGCGGCCACGTGATCCTGCACGATCAGCTCGGCGAACTTGCGGGGACGGTACTTGCGGGCGAGAGCGATCATCGATGCACGCGGAACATAGCAGGGCGGCGCCGCCGCGCCTAGCTAGGGACGGCGGGCACGCACCGAGGCGGTGAGATCCGTCCGCAGCCCCGAGGCCTGAACGGCGAGGTTCGTGGCGCTGCCGCCGGCGCGACCGGGCCGCAGCGTCACGTGCCCGCCGAGACTGTCGGTCGTGACCTCGGCCACCTTGAGTACGCTCCCGTCCCCGACAGCGGCGAGCAGCCCGCGCACCGGCGCCGGGTTGCCGAACGCGTCGGTCGGCACCACCAGCAGGCTCGTCGCGACATCCGGGTCGAGCTGCAGCCGCTGCGTGACCGTGTCCCGGCCCCGCAGCACCAGCAGCCGCGCCGGCGGGCCGGCCGCCGGATACAGCGTCGCCTGCCGCACGAGCGCACCGAGGGTTGCCGTCACCGTCGTGGCCGCGGCGCGCGGACCGAACTCCAGGTCCACCCACAGCCCGCCCGCGGAATCGGTGCGGTCGGGGGGGGCGAGGAGCCGGCCGTTGGCTACCGCGAGCGCGACCGGTACCCCCGCGATGGGCGCGCCCGTCGAGTCCCGCGCCTCGAAGATCAGCGGCACCGCCGCACGCCGGCCCACGATCCCCCGCTGGGAGGCGCCCGCGACCCAGCCCGTACCCGTTGGCGAGGGTCGCACCGCCCGCGACGGCCGTGTGGTCGTGACCGGTACGGGCGCCGCCCTCGCGGCAGGGACCGTGATGAACTCCACCGTCGTTTGGCCGCTGAGCGTGGTGCCGTCCGCCGCCACAACCGTGAGCGACGTCGAGAACGGCGCCGGCGCGGCGCGCAGGCGGAACGAGGCGATGCCTCGCGCGTCCGTTACTGCGATCGCGTCCGCACCCCCTCCCCCGGCGGTCGCCGCACCCACACTGCCGCTCCCTCGGAGCACCAGCCGAGCGGCCGGCACCGGCTGCGCGCCCCGCCGCAGCGCGACGGCAACGATTGCGTCGGTCCCCACCTCCGCCGTGACGCGCGATTGCAGCGGCACGACCGCGATGGCGACGCCGGGGACTGGTGCCGGCGGCGGAGTGGTTGCGGGGGTCGGTCCCGCCTTTGCGGCGAGAGCGGTGGCGCGGCCCCGCCCGCAGCCCGCCATCCGCGCGAGGATCAGCGAGTCGGCCCCGAGCGCCGTGAGGTCCAAGCGGTCTCGCGCGGTCGGTGTGAACGACAGACAGTTGCGCCCGATCAGATCGGCGATCTCGCCGTGCGAGAGCGCGCCGCCGGTGAGCAGCCGGATGAGATCCGTCTTGCGCAGCGGCTCGCTGGTCTGAGCAGCCGAGCGCGAGGCCGCCGCCAGAGCCAGAAGGACGGCGAACGCCCCTCTCACAGCCGCGCGCAGCCCGAGCGGTCAAAGTGCCGCTCCACGCTGTCGACCCCAGCGTAGAGCGCGCGGTCACGGCCCGCGCGCCCGGCGTCGAGTACGCCGACCTTGGACTTGCCGCGCACGTTGTAGACAGTCCACTCGGTTTCGAGCGCCGCAAGACCGCGGGCCAGTCCGCCGCAGTCCAGTTGGCGACCGTCGTAGAGCTTGGCGCGGTCGTTGTAGGCGCGGATCGTCAGCGCGAGAGTGTCGCCGAGACGGTCGAAGATTGGCAGGAGGAGGTCACCAACCGGCGCCACGACGGCCGGCCGGGCAACCGCCGCCGGGGCGCCCGGGTGCGCCGGCCGATACACGAAGTACCAGGAGGCTGCCGCCGCGGCGATCACCAGCACTACCAGTACGGCCACCACGCCGCTGCGCTTTCCGCCCGGCGGCTCCGCGTCGGCCGCCGACGGCACCACAAAGGGTCGGTGGGCGGGACGTCGTGGAGGAGGCACCGGTCTTATCACAGGGGGTGGCGGGGACGGCCGCGAGGCATGCTCGGGCTCCTCCGGCATGTGCCCGACGTCGAGCAGCGGCAGATTGGCCACAGCCGGGGAAGGCTTGGGCCGCGGCGGCGGCGGCGGTGGCGGCGGTGGCGGCGCAGGCGCTGACGGCTTCGGCGCTGGCGGTGGCGGCGCCGCCCGCTTCCGCGGCGGCGGCGGTGCCGCGTGGCTGCCGAACGTCTCAAGCGTCGACCGAGGTTCCCCTGCCGCGTCGGGTGCCGCCCGAGCACCCTCCGGCGCCGCGCCGGCCCGCGTGACGAGGGTGTCGTCGGTTTCGAAATTCGTCCACGGGAGGGACGACGCTTTGCGGCCCCCCGCCAGGTGCTCCTCCTGCTCGATCAACTCGTAGAACGACAACGACACGCTGTGCCACGTCTCGCTCGGCCCGGGGCGAAACAGGCCGGCGACCGGGTGGCCCTCGCGGTCGGCGCCGAGCACGAGCGCCAGGTGCCAGGGCTGCGTGAAGTACTGCTCGTGCGTCTGCACATCCCCCGGCGCGAGGTCGACGGGGAGCGGCGGGTGGCTGTGGTACCACCCGATGAGGTGGCCGCCCACCCGGCCCAGCTCCTCCTGGATCCGGTCCCACAGGCGGGACACGACGACCTGGGTCTTGTCACCGTAGATCGGCTGATTGAGGCGGATGGTGGAGTCCACCACGGCGTAGCGCACCCTCGACGTCGGGCACTCGAAGAGGTCGCCCACGAGGAACCCGATCAGGGCCTGCCCCTTCACCGCGAGCAGATGCTCATGCAGAGCGGTAAGGGCCCTCTGCTCGATAAAGACGGGATAGCGGCCGCCCGGGTTGCGCCGGCCGTTCGGGTTCCAGAGGATCGCGCGCGCGGTGGGGATCACCTGCTGGAGATGGGCCGTGCCGCCGGCCGGGGGACGAGGGGGAACGCCCGTCACCGCAGCACCTCGCGGATCACCCCCGCGGCGCGCTCCACGTCCGCGCGGCTTACGTCCAGGTGGGTCACCGCCCGCAGCCGCCGGGCGGCGAACGGCACGACGAGGACGCCCCGCTCCGCGAGCCGGGGAATCACGCGGTCCGCGGTATCCGCCTCGCGCAGGAGATCGAGCATGACGATGTTCGTCTCGGGGGCGGACGGTCGGACCGTCGGACTGTCGGCCAACAGGTCGGCCAGGCGGCGCGCGTTCGCGTGGTCCTCGGCGATGCGCTGGAGGTTGTGCTCCAGCGCGTACAGTCCCGCCGCCGCGAGGATCCCCGATTGCCGCATCCCCCCGCCCAGCCGCTTGCGCATCTCCCACGCGCGCGGCCGCAGCTCGCGCGCGAACGCGAGGCAGGAGCCGACGGGGCAGCCCAGACCTTTCGAGAGACTCACCATCACGGTCGTGGCGCCGCGCGTGAGCGTCGCCGGGGCCGTCGTGAGCGCGGCCGCCGCGTTCCACAAGCGGGCGCCGTCCAGATGGAGGCGGAGCCCCGACTCGCGAGCGAGCGCCACGATCGCCGCCATCACTTCCGGACGCATCACCTTCCCGCCGGCGGCGTTGTGGGTGTTCTCGACCGCGATGGCGCCGCTGCGTGGCAGATGCGGCGACCTGCCCCGCAGCGCGCCGCGCGCGAGCTCGGCGGTGAGCACGCCGTCGGGCGTCACCACGGGGCGGATCTGCACGCCCGCGATCATCGCGACGCCAGCCAGCTCGTAGTGAACGAGGTGGGCGTTGGCCTCGATCACGAGCTCCGTGCCCCGCTCCGCGCACAAGCTCACGCCGGTCTGGTTGGCCTGCGTACCCGACGGAAAGAACAGCGCGTCTTCCATTCCCACGAGCTCGGCGACGCGCTGCTCGAGCCGCCGCACCGTAGGGTCGCCGTCGAGCACGTCGTCGCCGACCTCCGCGTCCGCGATGGCCCGGCGCATCGCCGGCGAGGGGCGGGTGACGGTGTCGCTCCGCAGATCGATCGCGCTCATCCGAGCACCACGCGCTGCGCGCGCCGCATGCGGATCAGATCGTACGTCTCCGCCACTTCGCCGCCGAGCAGGAACACGTAGGCCGTGAAGTAGATCCAGAGGAAGAACAGCAGGAACGCCAGCGCGTTGGCGTCCGAAGCCACGCGGTCGAACGTCACGAACCGAGCCAGGTACAGCGTGTAGAGCCGTTTCGCCACCTCGAAGGCGAGGGCGCAGAACGTCGCGGCGATGAGCGCCGTACGCCAGTAGATCCGGCGGCTCGGCAGGATCTTGAACACGAGAAAGAACAGCAGCGTGCTGAAGGCGAACGCCAACACCTCGAGGCCGAACCGCGAACCCCATTCGGTGGCCCGCCGCGCCTCGAGCGCAGGGAGCAGGGTGCTCGCGACCAGCAGCGCGGCAGTCGTGAACACCATCCCGAGGTCGATCAACTTCGCCATCGGCCACGGGCGGTTCTCCTCGGTGTCGAACACCTCGTCCAGCGCGGCGCGCAGTCCACCGAACAAGCGCGTCGAGAACCAGAGGAAGAGCGGCACGCCGAACAATGTCAGGCGCGCCCGCTGGGCGACCACGCCAGACAGCACGCGCTCGACCTGCTCGAACGCTCCGCCGCCGGCGGCGTCCGGGGCCGGCGGAAGAAACCGCTCCACAAGCTCGGAGAGCTGGAGCTGGTGCGTGGTCAGCTGGTGTTGGACGAGATAGCCGATGAGGGCAAGCACCAGGGCGAGGAACGGGATGGCCGTCAGGAGCAGGTCGAATGCGAGGGCGCTGGCGAGAAACGGGATGTTGTCTTCGAACGCGGCCTCGAGGGTGCGCCGCACCACGCCGCGGACGGACTGGTGCCAGCCGGCGGCGTGCCTCACGCGACCGGTTCGTCCTCCTCGCCCTCCGCGGCGACCGTGGCTCCGCCACCCCGCGCCGCGCGCACCGCGTGGCGCCGCCGCCGCGCCTCGAGCACCCGCCGCTGCAGCTCTTGCTTGACGGTGGAGACGGCCGCCTGGTCCTCGCGCGCGGCCGCCACCAGTTCACCCAGCTCACCCGCCTTCTCGGCGGCGAGCGTCTTGAGGTCCTCGAACTTGCGCGACACTTTGCGTCGGGTCGTGGCGCCCGCCTCCGGGGCAAACAGGAACCCGACCACCGCGCCCACCGCGAGCCCGACGAGGAAGGCGCCGAACGACGTGCCGCCTTCGCGCTCGCTCACTCGCCCGCCTCGAGGTCGTCCGGGGCGTGGGCCGCCACGGGCCGCGGGGCCGCGTGGGATTGCAGCGGCGGCTTGACGATCCGATCCACCGCCGCGCGCGTGCCGACGACGCGCAGCTGCTCGAACAGGAACGCGAAGGTCTTCTCCAGGTCCGCGCCGATCGCCTGGCGCACGTCCTCCGGAAGATCCCACATGCGCCGCTTGAACGGTCCCACCGCCTTCTTGCGGCTCTTATAGATGAACTGCGGCTCGGTATCGCCCTTCTTCCACTCGTCCTTGCACTCGGCTATGACCCACGCGTTGATCTCGGACCGCAGGTCGGCCGGGAGCCGGGGATGGTCGAACACGAGCGTCTGGAAGTTGGTCGCGAGGTGGATCTCGATCGCCTCGCACGCGGGAAAGGCCCCGAACGCCTCGGGCGGCAACGTGGAGGCGCCGTGCTGCACCGCGCCGCCCAGGCCGTACTGCTCCCGCGCGTCCCGCGACAGCGCCTTCAGGGCCGCGAGGTCGATCTGCACCTTGGCGATGGAGCCGTCCGGCAGGACGACGCCGCCGTGGCTGGTGCCGGTCTGCACGGAGATCTTGCTGATCCCGACGTGGGGACCGAGGCGTTTCAGCGTGCGGAGATAGCCGTCCATGAACGCCCGCAGCTCGTGGACGTCGCTATTCTTGCCGCCCACCTCCCCGATCTCGGCGCCGACCGAGACGGTGACCCCCTCCGGCTCACGGTCGCGGATGAACTTGGTCGTCTCGGCGGCGCGCTCGAAGTTGACGCGCTGCTGCTCGTCGAGCGTCGGTTGCGACAGGTCGACCAGCGTCGACGTGTCTACGTCGATGTTGTAGAACCCGGCCGCCAGCTCTTCCTCGATCAGAGCGCGGACCGCGGCCATCTCGGCGTCCGGGTCGACCGCGTACTTCTTGGCGTTGACCTGGACGTGATCGCCCTGGATGAAGAGCGGGCCCGTGAACCCTTCGCGCAACGCGGCGGCGGTCATCACCGCCACGTACTCAGGCGGTCGCTGTTCGGTATAGCCGATCTCGCTGCGGGCGATCTCGCAGATCAGGGCGCCCACGTCGAGCCGCCGGGCCGCGCGGAAGATCGCGCGGGCCGAGTCGTAGGAGAGAACCCGGATATTCATCGCCGGCGTGGTGAACGGGGGCAGCTCGCCGCGGCCCCGCGCCAGGTAGAGGTCGTGGATGGACGCCGGCCGCACCCCCGCTCGTTGGCCGACCTCCCAGATCACCCAGCGCGCCTCTTCCCGCTCGGCGGTGCTCCCGAAGACCGCCCGTCGCACCAGTTCGTCCATCGCGGCGCTCTGGCGTACCGCCGCTTGCTGGAACCGCCGCAGCGTCTCGTGCATACGCCTTGAAATTAGACCTCGTCCTCTTCGACCACCAGCCCGTCGTAGGCGGGGACGATGCCGGCGGGCAGCTGCGCGGCGAGCTCGGCGTGCGGGAGGTCGTGCGTCAAGTGCGTGAGGAACGTGCGTCGCGCGCCGATCTGCTGCGCGATCGCGACCGCTTCGGGGATCGAGAGGTGCAGCGGGTGTGGCCGGGGCAGCAGCGCGTTCAAGACGAGGACAGCGAGCCCGACGAGCCCGCCGCGCGCGTCCACGGGCACATTTTTGGCGTCGGTGAGGTACGCGATCCGCCCCACACGATAGCCGAATACGGTGCCGCCGCCGTGCGGAAGCGCGATGGGGAGGACCGCGACGCCCGCGACGCGGGTCTCGCGCCCCGGCTCGAGCACCTCCGCCACGAGCTCAGGGAGGATGGTGCCCTCGGGTGCCGCGGCGTGGCGGTCGAAGATATAGGGAAACTTCTCCGCCAACTCGGTCATCGTGGCGGCGGGTCCGTAGGCCGGGAGTCCCGACCCGCGCTTGACCGAAATCGCCCGGAGGTCGTCGATCCCGTGCACGTGATCCGCATGGGCGTGCGTGTAGAGCACGGCGTCCACCCGGTCGATGTGGGCGGCGAGGAGCTGCAGCCGCAGCTCCGGCGGCGTGTCGATCAGCAGGCGGCGCTCGCCCGCCTCAATCAGCGCGGCGCTGCGGGTGCGCCGATCACGCGGATCGCCCGACGTACAGGTGCGGCAGCGGCAGCCGATTTGCGGGACGCCGAACGACGTGCCCGTCCCCAGGAACACCAGCCGCACGTCAGACTTCCTCGACCTTGATGAGGTTGGTGCTCCCCGACACCTCCCAGGGGACGCCGGCGGTCATGACGATGCGATCGCCCCGGCGGGCGAGGCCCCCTTTGAGAATGAGGTCGCGGACGACCTCCAGCATCGCGTCGTAGCTCGGCACGCGATCGACGCGCACCGGCTGTACGCCCCACACCAGGGCGAGTTGCCGGTACGTCGCGACCTCGGTGGTGACCGCGAGGATCGGGACGGAAGGGCGCGTGGCGGCGACCGTGCGGGCCGTGAACCCACCCCGGGTGAGCGTGACGATCAGCGGCGTCTTCAGCATCCGCGCCACGGCGGCCGTGCCCAGGGCGATGGCGTCTTCCACGGTGACGTCCTCGCGGATTGCGAGGCGGCGCTCGTCGCGTCCCGCCAGGGCCTGCGGCTCCATCGCCCGGATGATCCGGTCCATGGCCTTGACCGCTTCCACCGGGTAGTCGCCGGTCGCCGTCTCCGCCGACAGCATCACGGCGTCGGTGCCGTCCAGGATCGCGTTGGCCACGTCCGAGGCCTCGGCGCGCGTCGGCCGCGGATTGTGTATCATGGACTCGAGCATCTGCGTCGCCGTGATCACCGGCTTGCCGTGGCGGTTCGCTTCCCGAATCAGTCGCTTCTGGACCAGCGGGACTTCCTCGAAGGGCAGCTCGACGCCGAGGTCGCCGCGCGCGACCATCACGGCATCGGAGGTGCGGAGGATGCGTTCCAGGTCGTCGAGCGCCGTGGCCTTCTCGATCTTGGCGACGAGCTTCACCGCCGGTGGCACCAGCGCCCGCAACCCCACCATGTCCTCGGCGCGACGCACGAACGACAGCGCCAGGTAATCCACGCCGTGCGCCACGGCGTCCGCGACGTCCTCGCGGTCCTTGTCGGTCAACGCCGGCGCGCTCACCTGCAGGCCAGGGAGGTTCATGCCCTTGTGCGCCGTGAGCGTCCCGCCGTCGACGACGCGCGCCCACACCCGAGGGGGTTCGACGCGGGTCACCTCGACGGAGAGCAACCCGTCGTTCAGCAAGATGCGGGCGCCCACCCGCGCGTCCTGCGCCAGCTCGGCGTAGGTCGTGGCGAGCTCGTCCTTGCGCGCCACCGCCTCAGGGGCGAACACGACCTCCTGCCCGCGGACGAGCTCGCGCGGCGCCTTGAGGGCGCCGACGCGGATGCGCGGCCCCTGCAGATCCACGAGTACGGCGATCGGCACGCCGCGCGACTCCGCGATGCGGCGCACGGCGGCGATCCACTGCCCCCGCACCTCCGCCGTGCCGTGGGACGCGTTCACGCGCACCACGTTGACTCCAGCGTCGACCAGGGCGGCGATGCGCTCATCCGTTCCCGTCGCCGGTCCCAGCGTGGCGACGATCTTGGTGCGGCGGGTCGCCACCCCTCCCGAAGGCTCGCGATTCATTTCACAAGACTACCGCGACCCTGTGGAAAAGTCGAAGCCGTGTGGAAGGTGTGTGGAAGGTCAGCGGACAATCTCGATGGTCCGCACCTCGAGACGCTGCCGGAACTCCTCGAGGAGGTGCACGGCCCGCTGCAACGCCGACGCGGGAAGGCCCTCGATGGTCCGGGCGGCGAGGCGCCGCTCGAGCTGGCCACAGCGCAGCAGGACGTCGAGGCCGTGGCGGGTCAGGACGACGCGCACGCCCCGGTCGTCGTCGGGGTCGGGGGTGGTCTCGACGAGGCCTTTGGATTCCAGGCGCTGGATGAAGGTCGTCGCGGCGGCCCGAGAAACGCCGAGCTGCCCGGCGATCTCGCTCGGGCGGGCCCCGTCCGGTCCTCCCTGGTCCACCGCCTGCAGCGCCGCGTGGGCGCGGTGCGAGAGGCCGTAGGCGCGGCATGCCTTGTCCCCGGCGCGTTGCAGCGCCTGGAACGCCGCGCGCAGGCCGCCGGTCAGCTGCAGCGCCAGCTCGGCACGATCACCCACGGAAAAAGATTAACATATTGACGATTAATATACTAATCATTTCTTCGTCCACCGCAAGGCCCCGGAGGGCCTAGATTCCCCGGCCATGATCGAGGTGCGCGGCCTCACCAAGCTGTACGGCTCGCTCGTCGCCGTGGAAGACCTCTCCTTTTCAGTTGCCCCGGGCGAAGTGCTGGGACTCGTAGGCCCCAACGGGGCGGGCAAGACCACGACGCTCCGCAGTCTTGTCGGGATCGTGCGGCCGACGCGCGGCACGATCAGCATCGGCGGGCGGGACCTCGATCGCGACCCGGTCGGCGCCAAGCGCCAGCTCGCTTTCATGCCCGACGAGCCCCGGCTGTTCGAATACCTGACCGTCGAAGAACATCTGCGCTTCACCGGCCGGCTCTACGGCGTCCGGGATTCCGACGGCCGCATCTCTGCCCTGCTCCGGGAGCTGGAGCTGGCCGAGAAGGCGGGCGCGCTGCCGGACGAGCTGTCGCGGGGGATGAAGCAGAAGCTGGCGATCGCGTGCGGGTTGCTGCACGAGCCCAAAGCGCTGCTGTTCGACGAGCCGCTGACCGGGCTCGACCCCGCCGGGATGCGGCGCATGAAACAGACGATCGTCGAGCGCGCGCGGCAGGGGGCCGCGGTGATCCTCAGCTCCCACCTGCTCCACCTCGTCGAAGAGGTGTGCACGCGCGTGCTGGTGATTCACCGCGGGCGGCTGGTGGCGATCGGGACCATCGCGGAGATCGTCGGATCGCGCCCCGACCTCCAGGGCCGCAGCCTCGAAGAGGTCTTCCTCGCCTTGACCGGCACGTGATCAGCGCCGCGCTGTATCTGTCGCGGCGCTCGCTGGCAAATGCGACCCGCCGCCGGCTGGCCCGGCTCCGCCAGCCCAAGTATCTGATCGGGTTCGCGCTCGGGGTGTTGTACTACTACTGGTTGATCGTGCGACCGCGCTCCGGCGGTGGCGGGGCCGGACTGCCCGGCGCCGGCGGTGAAGTGCTGGCGATTCTCGGGCTCACGACCTTCCTGTTGATGAACTGGGTGTTCGGCAGCTCGCGCAGTCCATTCGCCTTCACCCCGGCGGAAACTCACTATCTGTTCACCGCACCCCTGACACGCCGCCAGGTGCTGGACTTCAAGCTGCTGCGCTCGCAGCTGCCGCTGTTCCTCTCGTCGCTGCTGTCGGTCCTGATCTTCTCCGGCGGCCACTTTACCCCCAGCCGCATCGTGCGCGTGCTTGGCCTGTGGCTCGTCTTTTCGGCGCTGCAGATGCACTACGGGGTCGCTGCGCTGGTGCGGCAGAGCCTCGAGGAGCACGGCGTGACGGCTGTGCGCCGGCGGCTGGGCGTGATCACGGTCCTGACGGGGGTCGCGGTGGCCGTGGCGCTGATCCTGCGTCGCCAGCTCCCGGAAGTGCAGGCGGCCTTCGCGGCAGGTCCCGCAGCCGGCCTCGACGCCCTGGGAGCAATCCTGCATCGCGGCGTGCTCGGCGTGATCGTGTGGCCCCTGTCGGCGCTCGTTCGCCCGCTGCTGGCACCCGACCTCGCGACGTTCGCCGCCCGGTTGCCAGCGGCGTTCCTCGTCGTCGGGCTGCACTACGTGTGGCTGGTGCGCTCCTCACTCGCCTTCGAGGAAGTGGCGGTGGAGTCCGCCGAGCGGATGGCGCGGCGCATCGCCGCATGGCGCAGCGGCCGGCGGCCGCCCCCGAGCGAGCGCCTGTCCAAGGGCGCGCGGCGCTCGCTGGGCCGCCTCGCCCCGGTGGGCAGCCCGGCGTGCGCCATCGCCTGGAAGAACGTGCAAGCCGAGTGGCGCGGCTCCGGCGTGCGGCTCCCGGTGATCATCGTCCTGGGCGTGGCGGCCGTCGCGTGGGTGGCGAGCCTCGGCGCCGCCGCGGGCACAGGCATCCAGGTTCTGGCGACGCTGCTCCTCGTGTTCGCGGGGATGGCCGTCGTGTTCGGCCCCTACATCCTGCGCAACGACCTGCGCGCGGACCTCCTGCTCTGGGACCTGCTCAAGAGCTATCCGCTGCGCGGGGCCGATCTCGTCGCCGGCGAAGTCTTGGGCCCAGTCGCGGTGCTCACGAGCGTCGCGTGGGGGTGCCTGCTCGCGGCCTTCGCCGCCTCGCTCGCGATCGACCTGCCGGGCTTCCCGGTTCTCGACCGCCTCGCCGCCCTGCTGGCCACCGCCATCGCGGCCCCCGCCTTCCTCGTCGTCATCACGCTGATCCAGAACGCCGCCGCCTTGGTCTTCCCCGCCTGGGTCACGCTCGGGCCGGGACGGGCGGCGGGCGTCGAGATGATCGGCCAGCGCATGCTCACGATGATCGGGAGCCTGCTCCTGATGCTGCTCGCCTTCCTCCCCGCCGCCGTCGTCGCGGCGGTCGCGGTGGCGATCGCCGGAGTCGCCGGAGTCGACGGCGTGTGGCGGGCGGTGCCGGGAGCGATCGGCTTGACGGTGACGCTGGGCTTCGAGGGGATGCTGGCGGTGGCGTGGCTGGGGCGGGTGTTCGAGCGGTCCGATCCGGCGGCGGAGCTCGGCGGCTAGCTAGCAGGTCGCCGACCAGTCCACCGCGCCGGTGTGCCCGCAGCGCGGACAGCGCAGGGTCCCCGGCTTGCCCTCGAAGTCCTGCCGCTCATGACACGCGGGGCAGACCGCGTAGGTCATCACGATATCGCTGCTGTTCGAGCCGCCCAGCGTGGGCCGCAGCACGCCCGTGCGCACGACCACGCTCCAGGTCGTGGGCGGCTCGCTGCGCATGGTCACGTCCTCGCGCTTCAAGCGCACCTGCACGCCCTGGCGCACGTCCACCACCACGTGGCCATCCGGCGTCTCGTCGACGACCGGATACCACGCGCCGCGGCGCAAAATATCCGCTACGCTGTCGGTGATGCGGGCCCAGCCCCGTCGGGCCATGGCCCCCATGATAGCACGTTTAGGTAAATTGCGTTATGCGCGATGTCGGTGCGATCGTCCGGCTCCAGATCCAACGCAGCTCCCTGAAAACGGGGGAGAAGCCGCACCGCCGCTACGACCCCGCCCCGCTGCTCTCGGTGGAGCGACTCGCCGTCACGCCCGACGGCGTGCTCGGCCTGAGTGACGGCGACGCCTGGCTGGTGGACGTCCATCATCGGGCCCACCCGCAGACCAAGAACGAGGACGGGCTCCACGGCGTGTCCGTGGGCTTCACCGCGCATTACGACGCGATGCGCGCGCGCTTCGGCGATCACCTCACGCCGGGCTGCGCCGGCGAAAACCTCCTCGCCGTCGCCGACCGGCGACTCGGCTACGACGAGCTGGCAGGGGGCATTGCGGTCGTGGACCGGGACGGCCGGGAGCTCGTCCGGCTTCAGGTGCTCCAGGTCGCCCACCCGTGCCGCCCGTTCACCGGCTGGGCGCTGGGCGGCACGGTCGAAGCCCAGGTGCTCAAGGAGCACCTGCAGTTCTTGGACGACGGGATGCGGGGGTTCTACTGCCGCGCCACGGGGACCGGGATCGTGGCCGTCGGCGACCGGCTGGTGCTTCCCTAACTCAGCGTCTCGTCCCAGGACAGCGGGGCGATGGTGTGGCAGCGGTCGCAGGTGAGCTCGCTCGTCTGCGCGGCAAACGCCTGCCGGTGCCGGCAGGCGGGGCACACGGCGTACGTCAGCGGGAACACGCGGCCGACGCGCTCGATCATCCGCGGCTCGCAGCGCACGATGGTCCAGCGCTCGGGCGGGTGGTAGCGGATCTCGAGCAGGCGGCGGTCGCAGGGGATGTTCTGCCGGTTGACGTCCAGCACGACGATGTTACTCGAGGAGATGCGGACGACAGGATACCAAGCGCCGCGCCGCAGGGTGTGAGCGCCCGCCGGCCCGACGCGGGCCCAACCCTTCGGCTGCAGCCGCGTCGGCGTGAGGACCCGGACCGTATCAACCATGCCGAATGATAAACTCGCGCCCTGGAATCAAGAGTGACTGAAGTCACACGGCGGGAATGTCAGACGTCAGACGTCAGACCTCAGTATGTGACCTCTGACCTCTGACGCCTGATGTCTCCATCACCCGCACTCCGAGAACCCGCACACGTGGCACTTCACGCACCCCTCCACGTAGGCGAGCTGCGATCCGCAGTCCGGGCAGGCGCCCACGAAGTCCTGGGCGTCGTTGCGCTCGCGCTGCGCCGCGGTGCCCTCGGGACTGCGGGGCGGCGGGGGGACGGCCACGATTTCGCGCGACGGGACCCCCGGGGCGCCGGCGAGGAAGTCCTGCTGGACGCCCTGCTTGTCCTGCATCCAGCGCTCGATGGCGATCCCGATGGCATCCGGCACCGATAGCACCTTGTTGGGCCCGAGCCCGACGGCCCGGTCGGACGAGATGCCCCGGAGCTGGCGATGGACATCCCGGAGGGGCACGCCGGCACGCAGGGCGAGCGAGATCAGGCGGCCGATCGCTTCCACGTCTGCCATCAGGGGCGCCCCGGCTTTACCGAGGGAGATGAAGACCTCGAACGGTTGTCCCTTGTCGTCCTCGGTGATGGTCACGTACATCGTGCCGAGCGGGGACTCGAGGCGCCGGGTCACGCCGCGCAGCGCATCCGGCCGCGACCGCACCGCCCGGCGCTGGAGGTTCTCGGCTTCGACGTCGTGGAGCTGGGCGCGGGTGCGCTCCAGCTCGGTCTCGAGCTCGGCGATGCGGCCCAGCGCTTCGGCGAGCGCACGCTGGCCGTCGTCGGTCGCGGCCCCGCTCTTCCCCTGCGCCTGCTCCTGCACCTTCCTGGCCGTCGCGCCAGTCGACAGCACCTGGAGCTCTCGGGCGCCGTCGCGATAGACCGTTACGCCCTTGCAGCCCAGGTGATAGGCCAAACGGTAGATCTGCTCGACGTCGTCCTCGGTCGCCTCATGCGGGAAGTTGCAGGTCTTGGAGATCGCCGAGTCGGTGAACTCCTGGAACGCGGCCTGCATCCGGATGTGCCACTCCGGGGTGACGTCGTGCGCGGTGACGAACACGCGCTGCCACTCGGCCGGCACCTCGTCGAAGTGGATGTGGCCGGCCTCGGCGATGCGCTGCACGAGGGCGTCGGCATACCACCCCTCACGCCGCGCGATAGCGACGAACTCCTCGTTCACGTCCGGCATGAGGACGCCGGCCTGATTGCGCATGAACGCCACGGCGAACAGCGGCTCGATGCCCGAGCTGCAGCCGGCGAGGATCGAAATCGTGCCGGTCGGCGCCACGGTCGTGAGGTTACAGTTGCGGAGGCGACGCATCGGGCGGATGCGCTGGCCGGCTGCGTCCCGCGCGCAGGTCGCGTCGGGGCCCCAGATGGAGCGCTCCCACTCGGCGAAGACGCCGCGCTGTTCAGCGAGCTTCTCGGAGGCTTTCTTGGACTCTTCGTCCACGAACTCCATCAGACGGCGACCGAGCGCCACTCCCTCCTCGGAATTGTACGGGATGCCCAGACGCACTAGGAGATCCGCCCAGCCCATGATCCCCAGACCGATGCGGCGGATGCGTTTGGCGAGATCGTCGATCTCGGCGAGCGGGTACTTGTTCGCGTCGATGACGTTGTCGAGGAAATGGGTGCACAGGTGCACGGCCGTGGCGAGGCGGTCCCAGTCGAGCTGTCCGTCGCGGACATACAAGCCGACGTTGATCGACCCCAGATTGCAGACGTCGTAAGCGAGCAGCGGCTGCTCCCCGCAGGGGTTCGTCGCTTCGTAGCCGCCGAGCTGCGGCACCGGGTTGTATTGATTGGCCCGGTCCACGAAAAACACGCCCGGCTCGCCGGTCTTCCACGCCCCGTGCACGATCTTCCGAAACACTTCCCGCGCCTCGAGCTGGCCGACGGCCTTCCCCGTGCGAGGATGGATCAGCTCGTAGCTGGTCCCGGCCTCGACCGCCGCCATGAACCGGTCGGTCACGGCCACGGAGATGTTGAAGTTCGTCACCTGGGTGAGGTCGTCCTTGCAGGTGATGAACTCCAGGATGTCGGGGTGGTCCACCCGCAGGATCCCCATGTTGGCACCGCGCCGCGTGCCGCCCTGCTTCACGACGTCGGTCGAGGCGTCGTAGAGCTTCATGAACGAGACGGGCCCGGAGGCGACTCCCATCGTGGAGCGCACGACGTCGTTCTTCGGCCGCAGGCGGGAAAAGGCGAACCCGGTGCCACCCCCCGACTGGTGCACGAGCGCCATCGCCCGCAGGGTGTCGTAAATGCCGCTCTTGCCGTTGGAGAGGGCGTCATCCACCGGGAGCACGAAGCACGCCGACAGCTGGCCCAAGGGACGGCCGGCATTCATCAGGGTGGGCGAGTTCGGCATCCACACCCGCGTGGCCATCAGCTCGAAGAACGTCTCCGCCAGGGTCTCGACCGCCTTGCGGGAGGCCCCGTAGGAGGCATCCGGCTCGGCCACGGTGCGCGCCACGCGCCAGAAGAGGTCCTCGGGAGACTCGACCGGGCGCCCCCGTTCGTCCTTCACGAGGTAGCGGCGTTCCAGCACCGTGATGGCGTTGGGCGTGAGATCGAGTTTTCGAGGAGCAGCGGTCATGCTAGCTCGTCCCTTCAGGGTAGAGCGTTTCGTCCGACCCGGGAATGGAGAAATTTAACCAGCCTGCTTCGGGACCTACGAATGACGGCCGAGAAGCGCGGAAGGGCAAGGTAGGCACGCGGGGTGAGCGAATCAAGACTTGGGGAGGATGCAGCGGGGAGGCCGTCTCGCGGGAATTCACATCACAAACCTGTTCGCAGGGGCGGAAACCGTCCCCCGCGGTGCCGCTCCGCCTCGACCACGTAGTGCTCCCACGTCCCGCGGATGCGGGCGCGGAGCTCCTCGTCGACCGTGCGCGCCACCCGCCCCGGCACGCCCATCACGAGGGACCCCGGCGGCACCTGCAACCCTTCCGGGAGCACCGCCCCGGCCGCGACCACGCTGCCGCTGCCGACGCGCACCCCGTTCAGGAGCACGCTCCCCATGCCGATCAGGCAGTCGTCTTCGACGGTGCACCCGTGGATCACGGCGCGGTGGCCGATCCCGACCCGGGCGCCGATCAACGCGGGCAGCCCCGCGTCGACGTGCACGATGGTGCCGTCCTGGATGTTGCTCGCCTCGCCGACGACGATCCGGTCCATGTCGCCCCGCAGCACGGCGCCGTACCACACGCTGGAGCGGGGGCCGAGGGTGACGTCCCCCAGCACGATGGCGCCGGGGGCGACGAACGCCGTCGCATGGATGTGCGTTATTGCCTCACGGGCGGGAACTGCCACTGCACCCACGCTTCGACCGCCTCCCCGTTCTTCTGGGCCGGGTTCCAGCGCAGGTTCTTCGCCATGTCGACGGCGGCGTCGTTGAACGTCGCCACGTTGGAGCCGACGAAGACCTTGGCCTCGAGGGTGCGCCCGTCCCGGGAGACCTTGATCAGCAGGATCGCGGGCCGCGGCGTCACGGGCGCGTCGGCCCCGACCGGGATGAAGGTCGGCGTCAGGGGAATGGGCCGCGTGTCGAAACAGATGTTGTCCGTGTTGTAAGCCGGGCCGAACTGGTCGCACGGACCGACCGTGGGGCCCGCAGGCGTCGCCACCAGGAGGTTGACGGTCAGCACCGCCGTCTCCCCGGCAGTGATCGGCACCTGCCGATCATAGGCCAGATAGCCGGGGGCGCGCACCGACACCCGGTGCGTGCCGGCGGCCAGATCGGTCTGCCGCGCGGTGAACGGCTGGCCGTCGAGCGTGACGCGCGCCGTGGCGGGCACGTTCTGGAGGATCAGCTTGCCGGTGCCGGCGGGGGGGGGATGCGCGGCCGTGGTGTCGTGACCCGTTGCCGCGGCGCTGCTGTCGGTCGTCTCCCCGGTCGAGTCACCGCCGCCGCCGCCCCCGCCGAGCGCCACGTGGCTCGAGTCGCTGGTCGCGGTCGTGTCCGGCCGCGCCCCGCCGCCGAACAGTCCGGTCAGGAGCCCCTTCTTGTAGGCGAACAGGCCCCCCGCCCCAACGATGACGGCGACCATCACGACCCAGACGCCCACCGCCGCAGCGGCCGACTTCTTGTGCCGGGGCGCGAACGCCGGCTCGGCTCCGCTCACCGGGCCCGCCCCCCCTGGCTGGCGGGGCAGCGGCGTCGTGGGAGGCAGGCCGATACGGACGCCCGAGAGCGAGGGGATGGCGCGCGTAGCGGCGGTGGAAATTCCTGCCGAGATGTAGCCGCCCCCTCCTTCGAGGACCGCGACCAGCTCTTCCGCGCTCTGGAAGCGCTCTTCGGGCTTCTTGGCCATCATCTTGCGGACGATCTCGAACAGCTCGCGTTTCTCGGCGCTGTCGAGCCGCGGCACCGGCAGCTCCTCCATGATGTGCTTGTAGCCGATGGAGAAGGAGTCCTCCCCGTCGAAGGGGACCACGCCGGCGAGGCACTGATAGGCGACGACGCCGAGCGAGTACAGGTCGCTGCGGCCGTCGAGCTGCTGCGCGCGCGCCTGCTCGGGACTCATGTAGTGCGGCGTGCCGATGGCCATCCCCGTTCCCGTGAGCTTGCCGCCGACGGCGGCCTTGGCGATCCCGAAGTCGGTCACCACCGCCTGCCCGTGCTCGTCGAACATGATGTTGTCGGGCTTGATGTCGCGGTGCACGATGCCGCTCTTGTGGGCGTAAGCGAGGGCGCGGCCGACTTCGATGAGCGTCTTCTTGATCTCGGGGACCGGCAGCGCCCCGCGCGTGCCCAGCACAGCGGAGAGCGGCTTGCCGCGCAGGAACTTCATGACGAAGTAGATGACGCGGCCGTTCTTCCCGACGCGGTAGATGGGGATAATGCTGGGGTGCTCGAGCTTGGCGGCGGTGCGGGCCTCGCGCTGGAAGCGCTCGACGAACTCCTTATCGAAGGCGAGGGAGAACGGCAGCACCTTGATCGCGACGTCGCGCTCGAGCTGTTTCTCGCGGGCCCGGAAGACGATCGCCATCCCTCCGCGTCCCAGCTCCTGGAGGATCTCGTACTCCTCCTTGAGCTGGTCCCGGACCATGTCGATCTCGGTGAGCTCCTGCTGGACCGCCTGGACCTGCCCGAGGGGGGTCGTGGCGGTCAAGTCCATCCCGCAGGATCGACAGAACTTGAAATGCTCTTCGTTCTGGGTGCCGCAAGTGGGGCAGTACATCCCGGCTCCGGAGGGACGCGCGATAACTTAGGGACCGCCGCGCGGGGGTGTCAACTTACGGGCGCGCGACCACCTGGAAACGCCGCGTCCGGACGAGCGCGCGGCCGGTGGCCGGATCGGTCAATCGCACCGTCAGCACGTAGTCCCCGCGGCTCACACCGCGCAGGTCCACCCCGCGGTGCACGCGCGTCGCCGGTCCGTCGGCGACGGCGTCGAAGGCCAGCAGCACCGGGGGATGCCGCCCGCCGAACAACCCACGGATCACCCCGAGCAGCGATGTCCCGCCCAGCTTCTGGAGTCGCACCTCTGTGTGATACGCGGCCCCGCGCTCCAGCCCGTACACCTCGTAGTAGAGCTCGGCGACGGAGCCCTCCGGGAAGCGGTCCAGGGGATTGAGGAAGACGGTGTCGTCGGGGAGCGCCCACAGCAGGCCGGAGCCCGTCCGTCCCACGACCACATCGCTCGCGGCGAAGCGACGGCCATCCAATGGCTCGACCGTCAACGAATCGCGACCGACGATTTGTCCCGCGTCGCGGTCTTCGGTGGTGACGAGCACGCGGTAGCGGTACTCGCCGGGCGGGACGGGCACCGTCAGGCGGCCCGTGAGGTAGGCCGCGCCGCGCAGCGCCTCACGGGACGAGAAGACGCGCATGGTGTCGAGCTGCGCTACGACGTTGTCGCCGCTGTCGGCGACGAGGATCCGGAACCGCAAGGGGTAGAGGACGCCCGTGCTGCCTGGCTGCGGGGCGAGCTCCGCGGCCGGGATCGCGAAGACGACGTGCAGCTCCTGGCCCCCGCCCGGCCCGGTCGCCCGGCGGCCCATCACGAAGTCGTTGACGATCAGGTCGAGCGCGACCGGGAAGCGCTGCCGGTAGCTGTCGGTCGAGGTGCCGAGCCGGATCGCGCGATGGCCGCGCTCGCGCTCGTCCGTCGCGCTGCGCAGCCCCATGCGGGTGTACATCGGGTCCAAGTCGGCTCGGGACTCCCACAGCGCCGCGGCGGCCGGCGCGGACCCGGTCCGCTGGAAGCGCGCGGCCCACCCCATCGCGTCCAGTACGCTCTCGACCAGCTTGTAGTCCTGCACGTCTTCCCGCGACACGAAGTGGAAGATCAGGTTCCCCTCCGGGCGCCGGTACAGCCAGCTCTCGTTCGGCTCGAGCCCGGCCCCTACCGTCCCCGTGCCCGTAAAGAACGCGCGCCGGTCCGGCTCGCCGTGGCGCAGATAGATGATGCCGCGGTCGTCGAACTCCTGCTGGTCGGAGCGGTACACCTCGGTGATGTCGTAATGGCGGTGGCGGGAGACGAGGCGGAAGTTGCGCCAGGCGTAGAACCAGCGGCGGAAATGCTCGGCGAGACGCTCGCCCGGCTCACGCGCCTCCACCACGTCGCGGCGCATCCAGAAGCGCTCCAGCCACGCCGCGCGGTCGGCCGGCGCCCGCAGCCCTGCGAACGCCGCGAGCTCGGCGGTGTCGGCGACGTAGCTCAAGTCTCGGTGGTACATCCCGAACGCGCCCACCGAGGCGCCGGCGCGGGCCCCGGCGAAGTAGGCGCGCCAGCCGTCCGCCGGACGCCGCGCCCAGTAATAGGTGCGGGCCAGCTCGTACAGGCCCACGGCAGAGTCGCCGCCGACGTCGATGTACGCCCGGAAGCCGACGATCGCCGAATCGGCCTCGCCCACCTCGCGCTCCACGCGGCCGCGCGCGAGCTGCACGTCCGGGACGCGCCCCGCCGGCGACGCCGCGGCGAGTCGCACCGCCTCGAGGACGACCTGGAGACGCGCGTGGATCCGCTGGGTGAGCGCCGTCGTGGCGAGGTCGATCGTCGCGCGCGCGAAGGCGGGATCCGCCTGCACCGCTCGCGCGAACGCCGCCGCCGCTTTGGAGAGGTAGTCCTTGCCGAGCTGCTGTCGCAGGTTCTCGATCGCGAGCACCGAATGCTCGCCTTGCGCCAGCTCGGCCAGTCCCAGCCCGTACCACGGGTACGGCCAGTCGGGCCGGAGCCCGGTGGCCCACTCGAATTCTCCCGCCGCGTCGTCGTAGTGCTTCTTGGAGTTGGCGAGCTCCCCCAGCCGGTACGCGACGAACCCCAGCCGGAGGTGGATCAGGGGGTTGTCGCGGTCGTGCTTGGCCACGTCGATGGTCCGCGCTTCCAGACGCAGCAGGGCTGTCGAATCCGTAACGGCTCCCAGCGAGTCGCGCAGCCCCTCGATGACGCGGCGGTCGGCGGGGTCTTGGGCGGACAGGTGAAACGTCGGACTGGCGGACAGCAAGGCGAGGATCAGCAGGCGGCGCGGGTGCCTCATGGCAGTCCCATTATACGCCGTCCCCGACATCGGGTTGCGTCAGAAATCGGCCGCCAGCGCCACGTAGCCCTGCGGCCGGCGGCCGCCGCCCCCGGGCGGCGCGACCAGCGGCTCGGCGACCCCCGTCCGCACCCGCAGCGGCACGTCGTAATTCAGCGTCAGGTCGGCGACGAGCTCGACGCCCACCGAGCGCAGTCGATTGAGGCGGGCCCGCGCGCCGGGCTCCCAGGCGTCGCCCGCGTCGGCGAACAGCGCGGCCGACAACCGATCGGCCCCGAACGGGAGGTGGCCGAGCGCCTGCCCCACGAGGGCGAGCGGCATCCGGTACTCGAGGCTCAGCGTCGCGGCACGACGTCCGTTGACGCTCGACCCCGCGTAGCCACGCACGGGGAAGAACCGGCTCCCACCCAGCGTGGCCCCCAGCCCCAACGCCAGCACGCCCGACGACACGCCGCCGACGCCGAACGTCTCAGCCAAGGGTCCGGCGCGCCCGCCGGCCGCGGCGCGCAGCACCAGCACGGAGTGCGCGAAGCCGCCGGGACCAGGGACCCGCGCGTACCACAGCACCCGTCCGAGCGCCTCGTTCTCCCAGCGCGGCGATCCCTGCTGCTCGCGGCGGCGCGCCACGGCGGTCACCAGCGCGCCGTGGTCGGGAGCGATCGCGAGCGGCGCCGAAACGAGGTGGCCGAAGCTCAGGGTCGCCGAGCCGCCGACCTCGTCGCGCGTCGTGCACCCGATGCAGACGGCGGCGAGCGGCTGCGCCGGATCGGCGACGAAGTGGCGTCCTTTGTACTCGGCGGCGAGCCGCACGCGGGCGAACGACCGCCAGCGGCGCCCTTCGACCGTGACGCCGATCGCCGCATCGTCCCTGCGTTCCGACACCACGGTGCCCGCGCCGGTCACGCCCACGAGGCTCCACTGCCGCGCCCCCGAAACGTCGAGGCTGGGGTTGCGGAGCGCGTAGGAGACAACGGTGAACCCTCCCTCAGCCCTGAGCGGCGATGGCGCGACGGCGACGTCGAGGACGTAGACGTAGCGGCCCAGCGCGTCCGTCCCCGCCGTGAGGGCGCCGCCGAAGCGCCCGGCGTTCGCGGCATCGAAGAACAGCGGCACCCAGAAATGCGGCTTGAGCGCGGGCCAGAAGCGGTAGCCCGTCTCGCGGACGGCGACCGCCGGGGCGGAATCGAACGGCGCTGCTGTGGGGAGCGACGGGGCGACGCTCACGACCGGCGCCGCCCGCCACAGCTCCCAGCCACTGGCCGTGAACGTCGTATAAAGGAGAGAGCCGTCCGGGAGCGCGGCGGGTGTCCTGGCCCCAAGCGGAGCGGCGGTCACCCGCTCGAGCGCTGCGCCGGGCGCCCAGCGGTGGATCTGCGGCAGGCCCGTCCAATCCGCGACGAACAGCACCGCCTTGCCCTGCCAAGCGGGATCGCTCACGGTGCCCCCATCGTCCACCAGCACGACGAGCGACTCCGGCGCGGCTGCGGGCCAGCGCACCAGCGACCAGTGCCCCGCGCGATGGCGGGTGGCCGCGATCCACTGACCGTCGGCGGAAGGGACGACCTCTCCCCACGTGACCCCCGCGGTATCGAGTCCGGGGAGGTCCACGCGATTCCCGCCCGGCACCAGCCGCGGCACGACGAGGCGGCCGCCCCCCGCGCGCGGCTCGACCAGGCGGGCGTCCCACGTGCCGCGTCGCCACTGGCCTCCGGGAAGCCAGCGGTACAGGTCGCTGCGAATGCGCCAGCGCGTGGTGAAGTCGAGCTGCACCACGACGAGCGTGTCCCCGAGCCAGTCGTAGCGCACCCCACGGTTCACGCGGTGGCGGCGCAGCACACGCCAAGTCGCCGCGTCGGCGACGCGCAGCTCGGGCGCGCTCTTGCCGTCGTCCCACAGGAACGCCACCCGCCGGCCGTCGGGGGAGACGCGCGGGGCGGGCTCCGTCCACAAGCGTCCGGCGAGGACCGTACCGGTCGCGGTCCCCGGCTCGACCTCGCGCCGCGCCGGCCCCGCTTGCCACTCGGTGAGCAGCTCGCGGCCGCTGGCGCGCCGCACCTGGCGACCGACGCGATAGGGAATGAGCTGGCCGGACGTGCGCTCGACGAACCGCGGGATCACCGAGTCTCCCGCGGCCTCCGAGAGCCGCTCGAAGAACCGGCTGCCGTACGCGTACGGCGCGTAGCCGTCGGGCCAACGGGTGAAGAACACCGCGTTCCACGGCGTCCGCGAGCGGCCCGCCGCGGCATCGGCCAAGAGCACCTGGGTGTGGAAGCTGCCCGTCACCCGGCCGCCGCCCGTCAGCCGCGACTCGTAGTAGGTCGCCAGCCCCTCCGCCACCCAGCTCGGCTGGTAGGCGTTGGGAAAGGAACCCGGGACGCGGCCGAACACGCTCTGGACCACGCGCCACACGCCCTTGGTGCGATCGAGATGGAAGACGTGGGTGAGCTCGTGCGTCGTGACGAGTCGCAGCCAGTCGTCGAAGTGCTCGAGGCCGGGGTCGGTCGTGGGGGGGGCAGCGAACACGGTGAACCGGTTCGTCGGGAACATCGTCGTGAAGCCATTGGCCGCGTCGATGTCGTCGCCGAGCACGACGTCGACGATACCGCGCGGCGGATGCAGCTCGTGGCTCAGCAACCCGTAGGCGCGCTCAGCCTCCCGCGCCTCGCGCTCGGCCGCCGCGCGCGCCGCGGGTCGGAAGTGGACCCGGAAGTGCGCGGTGTGAAGGGTGCGCCAGGTGCCGGACGGATCCACCTGCGCCCTTGCCCGTCCGGCCAGCACGCACAACAGGGCGAGGGTCGCCCTCACCGCGCCCGCTCCCGCAGGAACGCTTCGATGCCCGCTGCCACACCACGCGCGTACTTCCACTGCCCCTCCTCGCTCGCCAGCAGCGCCTCCTGTTCGGGGATCATGATGAACGCCGCCTCGGTGAGGGCCGCAGGCATCCACGTCGGACGCGCGAGCGCGTAGTCCCCCCGGCCCATGCCGAGGTCGCGCAGGCCCAGCTCGGCGATGAGAGCGCGATCGAGGGCACGCGCCAGATCGGCGCTGCGCGGCTGGAAGTAGTACACGCTCGTACCGTTGTTGGTGAACGGATTGACCCCGTCGGGGAACGCGTTCGCGTGGATCGACACCAGGACGTCGGCGCCGTGCTGCTCGGCGAAACGGGTGCGCGGATACAAATCCACGGGGAGCGAGTCGGTGCGCGTGAGCAGCACCTGGGCGCCGGCCCGCTCGAGCAACGTCTTCGCCTTCAGCGCAACGGCGAGTGTCAGCACCGGCTCCCGGAGCCCCGTGGGCCCGGTGGCGCCGAGGGGTGGGTGGCCGGGGTCGAGCACCACCACGCGGCCGCGCAGCGGATGCTCGGCGTCGAGCACCGGGGGTCGCCGGATCTCCAGCAACAGGTCGCGGCCGTCGAAGCGCACGCGGTACCCCCAGACCCGCGGCGCCAGCTCCAGGGTGATCGTCAGCTCGTCGGCCGCGGCTTGGGCGTAGCTCATGCGTCGCACCAGCGGGTCAGTGCCGCCGTACTGCATCCAGTTGACGTCGGAGGCGACGCCGTAGAGCCGCAACGTCACGCTGCGCTCGTCTTCCGTGACCTGGTACGGCACCAGCGCGGGGAGCGGGACGCGCAGCAGCACGGAGCCGGATTCCGGCGTCAGACGAATCGAGCCGACGGCGCCGCCGGGCGGCGGGGTTCCCTCCGGCAGGGGCACCACCTCGGGGGCATTCACCCACGCGACGGCGCTCCGGGAGAGCTGCAGCCGTACCTGATCGTTCCAGCGGCCGGACATCACCGCCGTGGTGCCGGTCGGAAAGAACCAGTTGTAGGTGCCGCCGGGCACGGCGCGTCCGGCTGTGAGGCTGTCGGTGGTCCCGGTGCGGGCGGTGTCGTCGTCGAGCGTCACGACGACAGGCCGCGCGGGGTCGAGCAGCGTCACGCGCAGCGGCCACAGCGCGCGCACCGTGTCCGCGGCGGCCGCGACTTCGAGCACCGCGCACCCGCGACCGCCGGCGCTGTCGGCGCACAGCCACTGCGCGGGGAGCCAGCCGACGTACCGGTCCGGCGAGGCAGGCACGCGCAGGCCCGCCGGCACGGTGCCGAAGGCGCGCTCGCCCCACGCGGGCTCGCCGGGCAGCGGATCGCGCACGAGCGGCACAAGCGTGCCCGAGGGCGTACGCAGCCGCACCGTCGCGCCCGGCGCCGCCCGCACCGCCAGCCGCACCCCTTCGCCGGGCGGCAGCGCGAGCACGCCAAGCGGCGCGAAGCTCGTCGTGTCGATCCACGCGGCGCGGCCGGCCGGCGGGTGGAAGCGCGCGACGATCCGCGCCGTGACATCCACGGCCTGGGTGTCACCCCGGACCGTCGCGACGAGCCGGAACGGCGCGATGGTGTCGTCGGGGAGCGGGACCCAAGCGATCCAGGCGCCGTTGGGGTGCACCGCGACCGGTGCGCCGTTCACGGTCAGGCTCGCGTCGCCGCGGCCGACGCTGCCGAACAGGAATGCGGAATCGCGCGACTGGACGACGTCGGTGGCTTTGGGATAGACGACCGAGATGCGCAGCGCGGGCGCCGGGGCGGGCGTCGGCGCGGCCGCCGGGGGGGCGCCCGCGCACGCCGCGAGGGCAAAGCAGAGCGCGACCGCGACCCATCGCATAGGCGCGCAAGCTACCACGCGCCCTTTCGACCCGTCAATTTGCCCAATAGATTGGCGTGCCATCCCTTATGACGACCTGCCCCTACTGCGGCCGCGCCAACGACGACGGCGCACAATTCTGCATGGACTGCGGGAAGCCGCTGACCAAGAGCGCGGCGGCGCGGATACCCACCCCCGCCGGCGCCGCGACCGGCGCGGCGCCATCAGCCGCCGGGCAGCTGATCCCCGACACCCAGATGCTCTCCGTCCCGACGACCCGGCCCGACGGTTCGAGCTGCCCGTTCTGCGGCGCCGTCACCCAGGGCCTGCTGCCCTACTGTCCCTCCTGCGGCCGCCGCCTCCTGGCCCCGGGCTCGGGGCCGGCCTGCTCGCGCTGCTACTCCCCGGTAGTGCCGGGCGCGAAGTTCTGCGCCACGTGCGGGGCGCCGGTCACCGGCCCGGGCGCCGCGCGCACCAGCGACCGCGGCTCGTACCACCCCGCGCGGCCCCTCGCCCTGGTGTTGCTGGATGATATGGGCACCCCGGTCAAGCGCTACGAGCGCCACAGCGCCGATACGACGATCGGTCGGCGGGACGGCGACATCCGCTTTCCGGACGATCCGTTCATCTCGCCGCTGCACGCCAAGCTCTCGTGGGAGGCCGACCGGCTGGTGGTGCGCGATCTGGGGAGCCGCAACGGAACGTGGGTGTTCCTCGAGGGCCCGCACCGGCTGGTGGACGGCGATCTGCTGCTCATCGGCGCGCAAGTGGTGCGGTTCCGGCGCCTCGGATACCCCGGCCCCCACCCCCCCGACGCCGACGCCACCAAGCGGATGGGCAGCCTGACGCCGAGCGCGGACATCGCGTCGCTGACGCAGCTGCGCTCCGACGGCAGCGCGCGCGACGTCGTGCACCTGTCGCCGGGGCGCGACGTGCTGATCGGCCGCGAGCAAGGCGACTGGCTGTTCCCGTTCGATCCATCGATGAGCGCGCGGCACGCGCTGGTGCGCAGCGAGGACGCGGACTTCGTCGTGGTGGATGCGGGGAGCCGCAACGGCGTCGGGCTGGCGGCGCGCGGCGACGTGGCGCTCGCCGCGCAATCGCGGATCCTCGTCGGCGACAAACTCCTGCGTATCGAGCTGCCGTGAAGATTTGTCCGGTCTGCGCGACCGAGTACCCGGACGACATCGAGTTCTGTCAGAACGACGGGACGAACCTTAGCGATCAGCGCAGGTTCTGCGATTGGATGGATAGCGCCCGCACTCGGAACCCCGGCACGGCGGCGTACCAGACCGCCTCCCAGCAGTGCCAATAGGCATGTTCGGACGCTCCTCGAAGCCCATTCGAGTCCAGGTCTTCGCCCGGACCGACCTCGGCAAGACCCGCGAGCACAACGAGGATTGCTTCCTCGTCGCGGACCTGACGCGCGGGGAGCGCTCCGCCGACAGGGTCCCGCGCCAACACGAGCTGGGCGAGCGCGGCTCGCTGCTCGTCGTGGCGGACGGCATGGGCGGCGCGGCCGCGGGTGAGATCGCCAGCGTGATGGCGACGGACACGATCTTCGAGCAGATGCGCAAGATGTGGGGCGCCGAGAAGGAGGCGACGGCGCAGCGGTTCGCCTACCGCCTGAAGGAAGCGGTCGAGGTCGCCAACACCCACATCCACACCTACGCCAAGGCGCACCCGGAAGTCCGCGGCATGGGCACTACGACGACCGCCGCGGGCGTGCTCGCCGACCACCTGTTCCTCTCCCAGGTCGGCGACAGCCGCGCCTATCTGATCCGCGGGGGCGTTGCCACCCAGCTGACCAAGGACCAGTCGTTGATGCAGCGCCTCGTGGAGGCCGGCGAGCTGACCGAGGAGGAAGCCGCCCAGAGTGAGCGCCGCAACATCATTCTCCAGGCGCTCGGTCCCGACCCCAAAGTGAAGGTGGACCTGACCCATCAGGAGCTGCGGCGCGGCGATCTGCTCGTGCTCTGCTCCGACGGCCTCTCGGGCCTCGTTAAGAAGGAAGAGATCGCCGAGGCGGTCGGCCCGGGCACGGACCTCGCCGGCGCCGCCGAGCGCTTGATCGCGCTCGCCAACGAGCGCGGCGGACCGGACAACATCACCGTCATCATCGCCCGCTTCGACGGCGAGGGGTTGCGACCCCCCGACGGCGGGGACGACGTCGGCCACCAGGTCTACCCGCTGATCGACACCGAGACCAGCACCGAGCCGGTGCCGGTGTACAGGGGCAGCCCTGCCCCGGTCTCGACCAAGCAGGTCCGCTGGCGGGTCATCGCGGCGGCGCTGCTCGGCGCGGCGATCGTGGCGGCCGTGCTCTACCTCGCCGCGCGCAATCAGTGAAGGCGCAGTTCCGGTTCCTCTCGGGGGCGCGCGCCGGCCAGGTCGAAACGTTCACGAAGGGGTACATCGGTCTCGGTCGCCACCCCCTCTCCGACGTACGCTTCGACGCCGAGCGCGACCTCGATGTCTCCTCCCGTCACGCCGCCATGATGCGCAAGCCCGAGGGGTACATCCTTCAGGACCTGGGCAGCCGCAACGGCACCTACGTGAACGGCTCGCGGATCACCGGCGACACGCTTCTCAAGGACGGCGACGTCATCGGGTTCGGCGTCAAGGGGCCGGCCGTCGAGTTCCACGTGCTCGAGGCATACGCCGAGCCGGTGGCGCCGCCGCCGCCGCCGCCCCGCAGCAGCACGGCGGTGCGGATCGCGCAGGAGGTCGCCCGGCAGACCCGGCAGCTGCGCAACACCACGAAGGTGCTGTTCGCCATCATGCTCGTCGCCTTCGCCGCGTTCGCGTGGATCCAAATCCGCACCGCGCGGTCCCAACACGAGGTCGCCCAGCTGCAGCACCGCGCCGACAGTCTGACGATCGAAGTGGCGCGGGTGATCGGCCAGGTCCAGAATCAGATCCAGAGCGTGCGCGACGCGCTGCGGGAGTCGCAGGGCGAGGTGGCCCGACTGCGGGGGGCGTTGAACACCGCCGGGACGACGGGGAACGCCGCCGAGATCGCGCGCCTGCGCGCCCAGCTGGACCAGGCGGAGGCGCGCCAGCGCGGCATCGTCGGCGCGGCGGGCGTGGACTACCGCAACCTCACGCAGCGCAATCAGGACGCCGTCGCGCTCGTGCTGGTCAGGTTCGGAGCGGACGACAGCTACAGCGGGACGGCGTTCGCCGTGGACTCTCAGGGGACGCTGGTCACCAACAAGCACGTGCTCGTCGGCGAGGAAGGCGACCGCGTCCCGCAGGAGATCGCGGTCAAGTTCTCCGGTTCCAAGCAGTGGTTCCGCGGGCGCATGGTCGGCGTCGCGCCGGACGCCGACATCGGCGTGCTGCGCGTGGACATCCGGGGCGGGACGCCGCGCGTCGCGGGCATCGAGCGGGATATGCGCAGCCTGCAGCGTGGCGACCCCGTCGCCATTCTCGGCTACCCGCTGGGGTTCGACCTCCCCATGCGCGGCGAAGGGATGTACGCCGTGGCGGAGCCGACGCTCACCGTCGGGACGGCGAGCAAGGTGCTGCCCGGCGTGGTGCAGGTGGACGGCTACGGCGCCCCGGGCTCGTCCGGGAGCCCGATTTTCAACCGTGACGGCCGCGTGGTGGCGGTGCTCTACGGCGGCGAGCGCGAGTCCAACGGCAAGATCATCTTCGCGGTACCGGTCCAGTACGTCCTGAATTACCTGCAGCAGATCCGCGTCACCGCCCCCTAAGCACCCACCGCGCCGCTGCCCGCTGCATCAGCGGCTGGCCGTGCCACGCGCACAGCACCGGCGCGCTCCCCGGAATCTGCCGCGCCAGCCGGGGGTGTCCGAACAGGACGACGAGCTTCGCCCCCGGGGCGAGCCGCCTGAGCGCGGCGAGCGACCGAGCGCCCAGATCCGCCCTGCCCTTCCACGAGCGCGGCTCCGAGTAGACGAGCACCACACCCCACCCCCCACGCCCCACGCCGTTCTCTTTCAGTGTCGTTTCGAACACGTCCCGCGGCCCGACGCGATACGGCCCGCCCACATCGTCGTCCACGATGGACACGCGAACGCCGCCGCGCACCGCCGGTGCTTCCCCACTCAGCAGGCGCAGCGCGCGATCGGCGATCTGGTCCGCGAAGGCCGCGTTCGCAACGAGGTCCGGCGCCTCCCCACTCCCCACTCCCCACGCAGTGACGGCGTTCTCGTATCGCGCCAGCGCATCATCGGCGCGGGCGGTCGCGATGTCCTTGCCGACACCCGCGTCGAGCGCGCGGATCACGCCCCGCCAGTCGCTCGGATAGAGGAGCGCATCGCAGCCGGCCGCGACCGCGGCGACGGTCGCGGGGGCCTCGGACTGCGCGGCGGTCGCGCCCGCCAT
>Ga0209806_1000058_pt1 | contig 57929 bp, 55 predicted proteins | sample GraSoiAngelo_152_FD_186166 | JGI IMG/M metagenome (GOLD analysis project Ga0209806, IMG submission 186166) | Grasslands soil microbial communities from the Angelo Coastal Reserve, California, USA - 14_1009_12_30cm (SPAdes) (version 2) | ecosystem: Environmental > Terrestrial > Soil > Grasslands ... | reverse complement strand
ACGTAGTCGCCTTTCTTCCAAATCAGGCGGGCGGCCCCAATCGGTCCGGCGGCGTAGACGTGCTTGCGGCCCGGTGCGAGGTCGTCGGCGACCGGATGCGTCGCCGCGCGCGCGCGTGAACCGGAGTGGATCCGATAGATCTCGCCGGCGCGGACGAACGACGGCGAGCCCCAGGTGTAGATCCACTCCCACTCCACCGGCTTGGCGACCTCGGGCTTCCAGAGCCCGCGCAAATGCTGCAGGCGCCAGTTCGCGAGATCGCTCGACAGGTCGGCCAGGATCTCGACCCATTCCGCGTTGGCGTCCTGGATCGCGGTGCCGACGGCCGCCGGACGGATCATCAGGATGTGCCCTTTGTTCGCCTCGACAGGGCGGAAGTCGGCCATGTGTGCAGAATAGCCGCCGCATGACCGGTCACCTCCGCGCGCTCGTCGCCGAGGTCGCGGGGACGTTTCTCTTCTTCTTCGTCGGCGCCGGTGCGATCGTCGCGACCGGCGGGGACAACCTCGTGGCCATCGCGCTCGCGCACGGGCTCGGGCTCTCGGTGGCGGTCTCTTCGTTCGGCGCGCTCTCGGGCGGCCATTTCAACCCGGCGACGACATTTGGCCTTGCGATCGCGGGCAAGCACCCATGGTCACGCGTGCCGACCTACTGGATCGCGCAGAGCGTCGGCGCGCTCATCGCCGGATTCGCGCTGCGCTACGCATTCGAGTTCGACCCGAGCGCGCTCGCGCGCACGCACATCGGAACGCCGTCGCTTGGTGGCGGCGTGACCGTGACCGCGGCGATCGTCGTCGAGGCGATCCTCACGATCTTCCTGCTCTGGGCGGTCTTCGGCACCGCGGTGTCACCGCTCGCGCCGCGTATCGGCGGGTTCGGGATCGGACTCATGGTCGCTGCCGACATCCTCGGCGGAGGCGCGATCACCGGCGCGGCGATGAACCCTGCGCGGTGGCTCGGTACCGCGGTCCCGGCTGGCTTCTACGACAACTGGTATGTGTACTTCATCGGTCCTTTGGTGGGGGCCGCGATCGCGGCGCTTTCGTACCGTTACATATTCGCGCCCGAAGATCTGGCGCCAACGAAGTCGGTGGCCCCGAACCCCTAGGTCACTGCGGCGCGCATCGAGCCGCCGCGTGAAAACCCTTGACCGGCTGGGACCCGACGAACATCATCCGCTCGCGCTCGCCAACCTCGCGGCGCGCGCAGGGGAGGAGTCGCATGAGTGTTCGTTCACGGTCGTGGGCGCTCGTTTCGGCCACCGTGCTTGTCCTGTCCGCGGCTATCGCAGCACTCGGCCCCGCAGCGGCCGTCGCATCGGAAACCGGAAAGATCGATTGGACGCCCTGCCACCAGGAGCTTGGCCCTACGTTCGAATGCGGGACGTTGCAGGTACCGCTGGAGTACTCGAGCCGCGGAAACCAAGATTCGAACTCGAATGAACCGCAGCAGATCTCGAACTCGAGAGACGGACGGCAGATCTCGATCGCCGTGGCCCGACTGCTCGCCACCGATCAACGAAATCGGATCGGATCGATCTTCATCAACCCGGGCGGTCCCGGAGGATCCGGCGTCGATTTCGTCCTCTTCGCCGGTCCGTTCCTTTTCTCGGCGGACGTCCGAGCGAAATTCGACATCGTGGGTTTCGATCCCCGCGGGATCTTCCGTAGCACGCAGCTCCAATGCTTCGGCAGCCCGGCGGAGTGGGCGCCGTTCTTCCTACCGTTTGCCTTCCCGAGCAACGCGGCTGAGGAAAAGTTGCAGAGGGCGGCCGACGCTTTTCTCGCCGGCGCGTGTGCGGAGCGGGGCGGAAGGATCATCGATCACATGTCGACGGCAAACGTCGCGCGGGACCTCGACATGCTCCGCGCGGCAGTGGGCGACACTCGGCTCACGTACGCCGGCTACTCGTACGGGTCGTACCTCGGCGTGACCTACGCGAACCTGTTTCCCGGCCGCGTACGCGCGCTGATCGTCGACGGGGTGTTGGACCCGATCGCGTGGTCTACGGGCACCCGACGAGAGGGAGACACCGTGCCGTTCTCCACACGGCTGCGCAGCGACCAGGGCGCCCAGGCAACTCTGCAGGAATTCTTCCGCCTTTGTGACGCCGGCACCGGCTGCGCCTTCGCGCCGAACTCGGCGCAGCGATTCGCCGCGCTTGGCGAGCGGCTCAAGGCGAGTCCCCTCCAGCTCATCGATCCGGCGACAGGCCAGGTCATCGAGTTCAACTACTCGCTCTTGATCCTGAACACCCTCTTTGCGATGTATGCCTCCGAATCGTGGCCATTCCTCGCCGCTTTCCTCGCGGATCTCGAGGCGATCGTCGGCCCGGCGCAGCTCGGCGCGTCACTCGACGCGCTGCGTGAGACGATCGGCTTGAATCAGAGGTTCGCCGACCCCACATATCGCAATAACCTCGAAGGCTTCCCTGGAGTCGCCTGTTCCGATTCGGATAACCCCGATTCGTACAAAGCATGGTCACGCCAGGGCGCGCTGGCCGACGAACAGTTCGGCTACTTCGGCAGGCTATGGACCTGGGTTTCGAGCATCTGCGCGGTATGGCCGGGTACGGACAGCGGTCGGTACCTCGGACCGTTCACCCGGACAACCGCCAATCCAGTGCTCGTGATCGGCAATCAGTTCGATCCGGCGACCCGATACCAAGGAGCTGTCACCGTCAGCGGTCTCCTTCCACGGTCACGGCTGCTGACTGTCCATGGCTGGGGACACACGTCCCTGTTTCGGTCGCAGTGCGCCGACGCGGCCGTCGCCGCATACCTGCTCAGGATGACGCTGCCGGCGACGGGCACAGTCTGCGAGCAGGACTTCATCCCATTCGTGCCAACGACGCTCGCGCTCCAACAGAGCTCTTCCAGCCAGGCGCGGGTTCGCGGCCAGCTCATACCAAGCGGGCTCGCACGATCAGGTCACTGAGAGTTAGTAACGGGCGGGCCGGGCGTCCAGCGCGACGCCCGGCCCCCTGCGAGTTGAGTCGGTGACAAGCGACGAGATCGATCGGATCCTCGAGCGGCACTTCGCGGCGGAGCAAAAGCGTGACATCGGCGCGATCCTCGCGACTTACACCGATGACATCGAGCACGACGCCGTGGGCCGGGAACCGAACCCCATCCGCGGCAAGGGTGCGATCGGCGTCTTCTACCGCGAGTTCCTGAACGACCTCGAGCACGCGCGGGTCATCCCAGTGCGTCGCCTCTACGGCGATTCATTCGCCGTCGACGAATCGATCGTCGAGGGGTACGCCCACGGCAGGCCATACGACCTCGAGGGATACGGCCGGCCGGTTCGCTTTCGGCTGTTGCACCTCTTCGAGTTCCGTGACGGCCTGATCTCACGTGAGAACGCCTGGCTCGACATGCTCGCGATCCAGCGGCAGCTCGCGCCGCCGCGGCACGACTAGATCCGCGCCACTAGATCCAGGAGCACGTCGGCATTGTCCGGCGAGAGCGACTTGCCCCGTTGCGCGTTCACCTCGTTCGCGAACGCGTTCAGGATGTTCCGCTCCGCTTTTCGATTCCCACGGTCGCGCGCGGCCACCGCCGCATCAAGCTTGGCGCAGAGAGAGTCACCGATGCGCTCCTTCGTGGCGAACCGCTTCGCGAGGACGCAGAGGGCCTCCTCGTTTGCGCCGACCGTGAAGGTGGTCGAGGCGATCTGCACGTTGCCGGCCCTGTCTGTCGCGACCGCGCTCAAGGTGTTGAGCCCGAGCGCGAAGCTATACGCCGGGCCGCTCGCGCCCGGGCATGTGGTGTGTGCCGGGTCGAGCAGCGACAGGGAATCAGCGGCGGTGCACGTGATGGCGACCGTCTGGTCGACCGTGTAGGTCCCGAGATTTCCGGAGTACGCGATCGTCGGCTTGGTCAGGTCAACGTTGAGGCCGGTCACCGTGGCCGACGCGGTGTTGCCGGCGCCATCGGTCGCGGTTCGGGTCAGCGACTGATTCGCGCCCTCGCCGAGCGTGACCGCCGGGGAGCACAACAAGCCCGCCGGAATGTTGTCCGTGCACGTGAAGGTGACGGTCGGTCCGACGGCACCGCCGTACCAGCCGTTGGCGTTCGCGGGCGGCACATTGGCGGCGATCGTCGGCGGCGTCCGGTCATGGATCAGGACGACCTGCGGATCGTGGTCGCTGGCACGCGTCGTCGCATCGAACTCGGCGTTCACATGGACCACGTCGAGCTCCGACGCCGGTGCGAGCGATGTGCTCACCATGATGTGATCGAGCGTCTGCGAATTGCCCTCGAAGTCGTAGGTGTAACGCTCGTTCAACGGAAGGCTCTCGATCAGATCGTCGAGCGGCGCGCTCTTCAGCGTGGCGAGCGTTGCGGAGAACTCGAAGTCGTTTAGATCGCCAAGAACGACCACCTGGGCCTCCGCGTCGATAGCGAGGATGCTCTTCACGAAGTCGGTAACGAGCTGCGCCTGCTGGCCGCGCTGGACTTCCGAGGAACGCGTTGGCGGCTGGAAGCGCCCGACGAGCGCCTGATCGCCGCCCTTCGAGTTGAAGTGGTTCGCGATCAGGAACAAGTGCCGCTCGTAGTACGTGAGCTCAGCCACCAGTGGCTTGCGGCTCGAGCTCCACGCGCCGTTCGCCGGGTCGATGCGACCGGGACTCTGCGAAAGCTGCGGCGAGCCGCCGACATTCGTGACGGCAGTCGCGCTCGTCGAGGTGCCACCCGGACGATCGACAAACGCGAGGCCATCGCCCGAACGGAACAGGAAGATCTGCCGGATGTTGCCGCCGGGTTCTCCGCCGTCCTGGTCGTTCACCGGATCGATCTGGCGATAGTCATAGGTCGGCCCGCCGGCGGCTTGGATCGCGTCCGTCAGCTTCTTGATCGTCGCCGACGCATCCACCACGCCGTTATCGGTGGCGCCGTCGTTGTCCTGCACTTCCTCGACCGCAATAATCCGCGGCGCGCGCAGGTTGTTCACGATGAGGTCGCCGAGCGTCGCGAACTTCGACGGTGGATCGTTGGCGTCAAGGTTCTGGACGTTGAACGTCGCCAGCGAGAGATCCGTGACACCGGGGACGCGCGTCGTCTCACGAGTCAGACCGCCGGGAACCGCGACCGGCGTCGAGGTGAGCTCGACCATGAAGTTGCCGAAGTTGTAGTCGACGACACCGACGACCGAGCCGGCGAAGTGATCACCGACGTTGAGACCACCCGGGAAGGGAACGATCGCGTCGTCGACGATGATCCGCTCGGGATTCCCATCCGCGTAGCTTCCGTAGAGGATCCCGCCTCGCGCAGAGCGCGGGCCGGCCCAGGAGCCGTTGTCCGGAAGCACCGGAATCTCGTTGAACGAGTTCGTCGGACCGACGATGACCGGATCGTTGATCTGAACCAGCATCCCCTCGAGCGACTCGTAGAAATCGATGCCGTCGCTCGCGGGGTCGAATACGCCACTCGTCTCGACGCTACCGGTCGCGTCATCCTCGATCACCGCTGTCGGGGGCATGCGCCCGCCGAGCCCGATGACCGTCGCCGCCGGGAGGGCGTTCCCGCGCGACAGGACGGTGATGATCGGAGACACAAGCTCAGTCGTCGTCAGGTTGGCGGTCGAGGACCCGCCGGGCCGGAACTCGCTCACCCTCGCCTTTACCCGCACGGCGTCGCCAACGGTGACCGAGCCGGGAGCGCTGCTCGTGAAGACGAAGATGCCTTCAGAGGTCGCGGGATCGCTGTCGGGGCTCGGATCCTGGAGATAGAAGCCGTTGCTGCGCTTCGCCGTCACGATCCCGGGGATGTTTCCGAGGGTCTGCCCGTTCAGGGGCGAGATGTGCGTAGCTCCCTGAATCTCGTGGATGAAGGTCGCCGGCGGCGGGGCCGCCTCCGTCGTGAAGCTGAACGTGTAGTTCGCGGCCATGTTGTTCGGCGGATCCGCCGTGTCCTGGTCGGTGACCTCGGAGGCGAGAACGGTCACCGTGCAGCTTTCGGAGAAGGCGAAGTCCACCACGGGGTGGAGTGAGTACGTCGCCGGACCGCCGCTCTGGATGGCGGCGTGGGAGCCGCTCGAGGCGCAGGCGATCGCGTACCAGGCCGTCGAGACATCCACCGGCTCGCTGAAGGTGATCGTGATGTTCGTCTTGAAGCCGACGCCGACGGCTCCGGACAGGGGCGACGTCGCCGTAACCGCCGGCGCGTTGTCCCCGGTGCACAACTGGAAGGGTGATGCCGTGTTCCGCGGATTCGGTGCGCCTACCGCGAAGTCCGCTCCGTTGTTGTCGGTGTCGACGCAGCCATCGCTCATCCGGATCGCCGCGGTCGGGTTGCTGAGGCTCGGGGTCGGTCCAGTGCCTTCGAAGCAGTTGGTGCCGGTTCCGTAACCCACGAGGTCGATGACCGAGGGACCGGTCGGGCAGGAGATTCCACTCGAGATCGTCGTCTGTGTGCTGACGAGGGCGACCTTTCCAGCGACGCTCGCCATCGGGAGGCCACCCGAGACGTCGGGAGTCGGCAGGCTCGCCGTGCCACCGAGCCCGGCAGTCTCCTGCACCAGGTAGTACTGGCCCGGCGCGAGGGTTACCGGGGTCAGGTCTGTCCGCTGCCAGAACGTGCCGGCTGTCGCCGCGTACTGAACGGACCAGCCGGTAAGGTCGACCGGTGCCGCGCCGCGGTTGTAGAGCTCGATGAAGTCGTTCTTGAAAGTCGCCCCGGCGTTGCCACCGCCGCCGTAGACCTGGCTGATAACGATCGACGGCGACGCCGCCGCGCTTTGCCCGAACGGCATGGGCGCCGCGACCATCGAGGCAAAGACGAGGAGCGCAAGAGACCTGCGACGGATCATCCCTACCCCTCACCCCGCGTCTGAGCGCGCCTCGGGCACAGTACCGGAAATGACCAGCATCTGGCTCGACGAAATCGCGCCGGACGGTTATCCGAGCCTCGACGAAGACACGACCGCCGATGTCGCGATCGTCGGCGCGGGTGTCGCCGGTGTCGCGACCGCCTACCACGTGTCGCGCGGCGGAGCAAAAGTCGTGGTGGTCGAGGCACGCACGGTCGCCGAGGCAGCGAGCGGGCGGAACGCGGGGTTCCTTCTCGCCGGCGTTGCGGAGAACTTCGTCGCGGCGGCGCGCCGCTATGGCGAGAACCGCGCGCTACACATCTGGCGCCTCACCGAACACAACCAGCGGCTCGTGCGCGAAATCGTCGCGCGGGAGCGTATCCGGTGCGACCTCGCGTGGAACGGCTCCGCCCAGATCGCCGGGGACGATGAGGAATGGGCGGAGGTGCGTGAGAGCGCCGCCCGTCTGAAGAAGGAGGCGGTGCGCGTCCGCCTGGTGCCTGAGGACCGCTCGGCAATCTACGACGGTGACGGCGAGCTTCACCCAGTGCGGTACGTTCGTGGGCTCGCGCGGGCCGCCGTGAAGGCAGGCGCCCGCATCCACGAGGGCACGCGCGCGATCACGGCAACGAAGAGCGAGGTCCGCACGGACCGCGCACGTATCCGGGCGGGAGCAGTTGTGGTCTGCGTCAACGCCTACTCGCAGCATCTCGTGCGTTTGCGCGTGCGGCCGGTCCGCGGCCAGATGCTCGCGACCGCACCCGTGGCGCGCCGCGTCTTCGAACGGCCGGCATACGCCAACCGCGGCTACCGCTACTGGCGCCAGCGTCCCGACGGCCGGCTCCTCGTCGGCGGCTGGCGGGACACCGCGGTGGACGAGGAGGTGGGCGAGGACGAGCGGACTACGTCACGCATCCAGAAGCAGCTGGAGGGGTTCCTTCGCGAGCGTTGTGCGGAGGCGGAGATCACGCACCGCTGGGCCGGGACGATGGGCTTCTCGCACGATGCGCTTCCGTACGTCGGCCACCTCGCGAGCGGTGTGTTCGTGAACGCCGGGTTCACCGGCCACGGCATGGCGTTCGCGACCGCGACCGGTGAGCTCATCGCCGACCTCCTCCGGGGCGAGAAGCGACCTGAGACCGATCTGCTCGCGCCGGACCGTCCCTGAGCGGCCAAGCAACCGAGCCTTTTGCGTGACCCGGCGCGTTGAGATTCATCGATGCATGCCTCGCTCGTTCCGACCGCGAACGATCTCGCCGACCTCGTCGCGTACATCTTCGGTAACCCGTACCTCTTCATTAGCTCGAGCACCGTCATGACGACGGGGCTCGTGCTCGGGGCCGCCGCGGTCTCGATGGTCCCGCGTAGCGCACCGGTCATACGCATCGTCGCGCCGCCGCTCGCCATGCTGCTCACCTACTTCGGGGTCGGCAGCATGGTGCTCGCGACCGAGATCCTCCTGCGCTTCCACGCCTCGATCCCCGACCCCTCCGAGACCCAGTTCGCGTCAGGCGTCGGCCACCTTCTCGCGGCGGCCGCGGGCATTGCCGTGCTCGCACCTCACCTGCGGGCGCGCTCGCGACGGACCTGGATCGTCGCCAACGCGGTGGCGGTCGCCTACTGGACCGTTCACGTCGTCGTGCTGACCCCGCCGTGGTTCGCGTTCCAGGGGCAGCTCGAGGTCATACGCGCCGCCGCCCTCGGCGCGCTCGCGACGGGCGCGGTGGTCAGCGCTTTCCTGTGGCGGTCAGCTCGCTCGGATTAGTCGCGCGAATCAGGGAATGACGGCGCGTACGCGGCGCACAGCATTCCGAAGTACGTTGGCGCCTCGTACGAAAGGAGCTCGCCTTTCCAGCCGCCCTGCCCAAGCGCGCCCTCGAGCATAAGCATCTGCCAGTAGCTATCGGCCTTGGCCTCGCGGGCAAACACCGACCCGAGCCGCGAAAACCGCAGGCCGTCGCCATTCCCGATCAGAGCCGCGACGGCCTCGTCAAACTCTTTCGACTTCGGTGTGTAGCCGTAGGGCCCTTTCGCGTCGTGCCCGTGGCCGTGATCGCAGCTCGCGATGAGGGCGATTCGCTTCCGCGATGCCGCCGCGGCCCGGCCGATGGCTTGGCCCGCTCGGACGTGCGCGTCGTCGCTCAGATCGCGGGCCGGCGCGACGACGGCGACCGGCACCTGGGGCTCGCTCCGCCCGCCCATGAAATGAGCGGGCACGAGCACGGCCCAGTCCATGGGAAAAACCGCCGACGCCGGGTCATTCGCGCCGTAGCTCACGGCCACGACGGGAATGCCGTTCTCGCGGATGGAGTCGCGGACGGAGAGCGACAGCTCGCGGTCAATCGGGATCCGTAGCGCGATGGGGCTGCCCCACTGGCCCAGGTCGCCCGACACGGCGGCGGCGTCGATCACGGCCATGGCACCCTCGACGTGGATGTTGTGCGGAGTCAACACGATCGAGACGTCCGGTTCGGCGGCTGCGAACCGGCGGCTGAGCTCCACCATCCCGGCCGTGGTGGCGCTGGCCAGCGAGGGTCGATCCTTTGGCTTCGCTTCGGGGATCGCGATCGATCCGTGAGGCGCGATGCACGCGAACACCAGCGGCATTCGCGGGAGTATGCGCGCCTAAACTTGAAGTACTTCGCGGGCCGCTAGCTCAACGGTAGAGCAGGGGACTTTTAATCCCTTGGTTCCGGGTTCGAATCCCGGGCGGCTCACCCGTCACCTATCGAATGATCATCGAGACGAGGATTGCCTCGAGCTCCGCCAGGTCCGCCCCAGAACTCGCCGGCATCGCACCGGCTAGTTCAGGACCGCGCGCTCCACCTGGCCGACCAGCTCGTCGACCTCAAACGGCTTCCCGCAGACATACGCGGCACCGATGAGGCTCGCGATCTCCCTGCGATCGGCGCGCCCGCTCACGATCACAATGGGAACGTCGTTCGCATCGGGCCGCCGCTCACGCCAGCGCGAAACGAACTGCGTCCCGTCGTAATCCGGCAGGCCGAGGTCGAGGACGACAGCGGCGGGCTTTCGAGCGAGCGCCGTTCGAAGGGCCTGACTGGCGTCAACGGCCGCGACGGGGTCGAGTCCGGCGTTGCGGAGCGACTCGGTGATCAGCCTGCGGATATCGCCATCGTCCTCGATGACGAGGACGCGTCGATTTAGTCGTCGCTGCATCCTTGAGAATGGTGGCATTTGACTTGCCAAACCGCCAGCGACAGGCTCAGAAGCGAGCGGCTAGATGCCGCGCAACAACTCGGCCAACGGAACGTCCAACCGCTTGGAGAAGTGCGCGAGTGCCGATAGTGACGGCGCAACGCGCCCCGTCTCCATCTTCCACACGTACTGGCGCTGGAAATAGACCACGCCCTTGGGGCTCGAGCCGAGCTGGGCCATGGTGAGTCCCTTCCTCTCGCGCAGCTCGCGGATGCGCCTTCCAACCTTGCGCAGGAGACGAGGCTCGCCGGGGACGTCTGGATTCACCCGCGCCGGCATACAAACTCCACGATCTCAGCCAGCGCTTCATCCCCGTATGGGGCGGTGAACATGGCGCGCGAATGCTCCCGGCCACCGAACAGCACGAGCTTCTTCGGCGCGTTCGCGGCGGTGAAGCATGCCAGCACATTCGGCATCAGGCGCAGCGGATCGCGGTCCGCGAATACGAAAAGCTTTCGGCCGGTGATCTTCTTGGAGAGCTCGTCGGGGACCGCCGCGACAGGAGCGGAGATCGCCACGACACATTCGATGTTGCCCTCGAAGCTCGACGCGAGCACCGCGCTGCCTCCCATCGACGCGCCGACGAGCGCGATCTCTTTGACGCCGCGGCTACGGAGCGCGGCCTTCGCGGCGCGAAGATCGGCCACCGGGGTCCACGGCTTGTCGGGTCGGTACCGGTTCGTCTTGCCACTCGACCCGCCGTAGCCGCGCAGATTCACGGCGAGCGCTGGCACACCGCTCGCGACAAAGAGGGGCGCGGCGTCCCGCCATCCCGACGCGTCCCAGTTCATTCCATGCACGAGAATCACGACACGCGCCGCGGGCAGCCTGCCATACAGATCGGCCTGGATCGTCTCTCCTTCACTCGAGAGACTCAGGCGCTCCTGTGGCGCAACGCTCGTCGCCGTCGCCATCAGGGCACCGGGTCGAGAAGCGGCTTGCCCTCGATGAACGCGCGAATGTTCTCCGCGGCCCGCAGCGCCATGCGCGTCCGCGTGCGGTCAGACGCGGAGGCGATGTGCGGGAGAAGCACCGCGTTTTCGAGATCCAGCAGAGCGGGCTCCACGGCAGGTTCGCGCTCGTAAACATCCAGTCCTGCGCCAGCGATGACGCCATCCTTCAACGCCTGCGCGAGCGCCTGCTCATCGACGACCGGACCGCGCGAGGTGTTGATCAGGATCGCCGTGCGTTTCATCTTGCGCAGTCGGTCCGCGTTCATCAGGTGGCGCGTTTCGGCGAGAAGCGGAACGTGGAGCGAGACGAAGTCGCTTCGGGAGAGCAGGTCATCGAGGCTCTCGACATATGTCGCACCGATCTCCTGCTCCGCGCCGTGGTTGCGGCGTGCGTCGTGATACAGGACGTGCATCGCGAACCCGTGGGCGCGGCGCGCCACAGCGAGCCCGATCCGTCCCATGCCGACGATGCCGAGCGTCGCGCCGTGAACGTCCTGGCCGGTGAACATGAAGGGGGTCCAGCCGCGGAATTTCCCGGCACGGAGGAATCGCTCGGCCTCTCCGAGACGGCGTGCGGTCGCCAGGAGCAACGCGAACGCCCCGTCTGCCGTTGTCTCGTCCAGGATCCCGGGCGCGAAGGTCACCGGTATGCCCCGCTCCTTGGCGGCGGCAGTGTCGATGTTGTCGTAGCCCGTGCCCATCGTGGCGATCATGCGCAGCTTTTTTGCGGCGCGTATGGCGTCGCCGTTCACCGGATTTGCCGGAAGCGTATAGACGATGTCGGCGTCGGCGATCATCCGGCCAACCTCGTCGGCCGTGGGGATCGGAGGTTCGCCTGAACCCACGACGACGTCCGCCTTCGAGCGCAGGATCGCGAGCGCTTCCTCGGCGATCGGACGCGTGACCACGATCTTCACGAGCGCGAGCGAGTCTATGCCGCCACAATTTCGACGTGCCCAAACGCGTCGCGGTAGACGAGGTCGCCGCTCACAACGAGCGCATGTGGGAGCGCCTCGCCAAGGCGGGCATCCCATACACGCGCCCGCAGGGCACGCCGCCGAGGACCAGAGCCGGCAAGCGGCGGTTCTTCGATCGGATTACGAATGGCACTCTCGAAGGGGTCGAGCTCGAAGGAAAGCGCGCGCTCTCGCTGGCCGGCGGAGGCGGTTGGGACGCGATCCTCTTCGCGGAGCTCGGCGCCGCGACGACCCTCGTGGACATCAGCAGACGGCAGCTCGCGACGGTGCGCGCTCTCGCGCGAAGCCGTGGCACCGAGCTCGACTACCTTCGGACGGACATGCGCGACCTGAGCGCACTGGGCAGCGGCGAGTTCGACGTCGTCTTCCACCAGCATTCCCTGGTCTTCGTCCCGGACGCGGGACGCGTGATCGCCGAGGTGGCACGTGTCCTCGCCGCCGGCGGCGTCTACGTCTTCTCGACGATGCACCCGGTGACCTTCCTCTTTTACGAGTCTTGGACAGGCACCGGATGGCGGCCGAAGAAGACCTACTTCAACGATCGGCCGGTGCCGGTGCTCCAGCCGACGTGGGAGTTCGGCCGCGTGAAGGTCCACGCGCCGACGTACGAGTACGCGCACCGCACCGCGGATCTCGTCAACGCGTGTGTCGCTGCGGGCCTTTACGTCGACGGGCTCTGGGAGTGGTCACCGCACTATGACGGTGGGCCAGCGGGCTCCGACGACGCCCTGGAGCAGAAGCTCCCGGCGTTCATTCAGATCCGCGCGAGGAAGCCCTCTTCTTCGGGCCACGCAGGGAACGGCTCGCGTCGGCGTACTGATCCACCAGCGCCGCCACCTTTCGCGCGGCCGCCGGGATATTCACCGCCCAGCCCACGCCGAATACGCGCTCGCTGAAGATCTCGTCGGAGTCGGGATTCCAGTACGCCTCGCGCAGTCGGTCGTAGGTCGGCACCCGAAAGTCGTACGGCACGACCCCCGCGACCTTGCCATGCCATGTCCGCTCGGCATCTGGCTTTTTGAGCTCCTGATAGAGAGCGCCAAAGAACGCGAGCCAGACAAGGGTCCTCGCGAGTCGATACAGGTCCTTCATCGTGATGCACCGACCGGAGCAGGAGTGGTGCCGGGATGCGTCGCGAGGATCCCCTTCGCGCAGAGCGGGCACTCCGCGCTGGTGTACGAGGGGATGTCTAGGCGCCACAAAGCTTCGCTGGGCACGTCCAAGTGCGCCTCGCCGCCGGAACGATCGACGAGGACGGCCGCCCCGGCGACCTCTCCGCCTGCCGAGCGCACAGCGTCGATCGTCTCCTGAACCGAGCCGCCGGTCGTCATGATGTCGTCGACCACGGCCACGCGTTCGCCGGATCGAAGAGCGAACCCGCGGCGGAACTCGCGACCGATGCCGTTCGCGCGGCGCTCCGCATAGATAGCCCGAGCGCCGAGCTGCCGCGCAACCTCGTGCGCGAGGATGATCCCGCCGGTGGTGGGTCCGGCCACGGTGTCGGCACCCAGCAACCGTACCCACGACGCGATCGCGGCGCACAGCCGCTCGGTATCGTCCGGGTGCTGAAGCACCTGGAACTTCTCGAGATAAAGCGGGGAGTGGCGGCCGGACGCGAGGATGAAGTGTCCCTCGCGGAGCGCACCCGACTCGCGGAAGATTCGCTCGACCTCGGCCGCCGCAATGGTCATCACGACTATTCTGCCGGTATGTGCGCGACACGGGTCGGCCCATGAAAGTCCATGACCTTTCGCTCACCCTTCGTCCCGACATGGTGACGTGGCCGGGCGAGCCTGCCCCGCGGATCGAGCCACTCAAACGGATCGCGCAAGGCGACTCGAACAACGTCTCGATCATCACGCTCGGAGATCACACCGGGACACACGTCGATCCGCCGCTCCACTTCATCGAGGGCGGGAACACCGTCGACAAGCTGCCGCTTGACGCGCTCGTCGGACCATGTCGAGTCATCGGATTCGACGGACAAGGTCACGTCTCGGGCGATTGGCTCGATGGGCAAAAGATCCCAAAGGGCACGGAACGACTCCTCTTCAAGACGCGGAACAGCGCGCGCTGGGCGGATCCCACCGCGCCGTTCACGCGCGACTTCACGACGCTGAACGCAACCGCGGCGAAGTGGTGCATCGATCACCGAGTCAGGCTCGTGGGCATTGACTACCTTTCCATAGAACCGCAGGGACCGGAGAAAGCGGGATATCCCGTCCACATGACGCTGCTCGGGGCGCAAGTGGTCATCATCGAGGGACTCGATCTGCGGGCTGTCGAACCCGGCACGTACGAGCTGATCTGTGCCCCCCTAAAAATCCTGGATGGTGACGGCGCTCCCGCTCGAGTGTTCTTAATCGAGCGCTGACACGCGGCCGCCGACCTGACCGAGGGCCCCCGCGCGCTGGGGCGCCGTCCGAGGCCGGGGGGACCCCGGCGCGTAGAGAGGGTATCGGTCGCGTCGGCGAGTGCCCTGGGACGCACCCGATAGCACGTACCATCGAGCAGATGGCGATCACCCAACGACCGCTGGCGCTCCGTCGCGATCTGATCCGGATTTTCGGGGAAGACAGGCTCGTCGCCGTGATCCGGACCGGGAGCCCGCAGATCGCGCGTCAGGCGGCTCGCGCGATGAGCGAAGCGGGCGTCCGTCTTGTGGAGATCACGCTGACGGTCCCTGACGCGTTCGAGATCATCGAGGAGCTCGCGCTCGACGAGGCGTTCGGAGCTCACGGGTCGATCGTGGGCGCGGGAACGGTGCTCTCCGGCGCTCAGGCGGAGCAGGCGCTCTCGGCAGGAGCACGCTTCCTGGTGAGCGCTGTCCTGGTGCCCGAGATGATCGAGGCCGCGCGGGCACGTGACGCCATGAGCATGCCCGGGACGATGACTCCGACCGAGATGGTCCAAGCGGCCGAACTCGGTGCCGACTTCATAAAGGTGTTTCCGGTGTCGGCGATCGGCGGACCGGATTTCATCGCGAACGTGCGGCGCGCCCTCGTGCATCTCCCGCTCGTTGCGACGGGCAACATCGACCTCGACGAGATCCCGGAGTACCTCCGGGCCGGCGTGGTGGGATTCGGCGTCGGTGGCCCGCTCATCCGCCCCGATCTCCTGGAGCGCGGCGACCTCGGGAACGTGATCGCGAATGCGGAGCGCTATCTCGCCGCGACCAGGCGGCCCGCGACCAACTAGCGATGCCGCGCGATCTCCCGCTCGGCAACGGCGACTACCTCGTCACCTTCGATTCGCGCTACCAGCTGCGCGACATCTATTACCCGAACGTGGGTCAGGAGAACCACACGGTGGGCGATCCGTCGCGGTTCGGGCTCTGGGTCGACGGAACGTTCGCCTGGACCGGCGACGATGGATGGGATCGTCACATCACCTACGAGCACGAGACCCTCGTCGGTGACACAACCCTCGTGCATCCGAAGCTTGGCCTGAGCCTGCGCTTCAGGGACGCGGTTGACTTCGACCGCAACATCTATTTCAAAGAGGTCACCGTCGAGGATGCGATCGGGCGTGAGCGGCAGGTCCGGTTCTTCCAGCACTTTGACGCGCACCTCTACGGCAACGACACCGGCGATTCGGCCTACTACGACCCGCGGAGCCAGGCGGTCGTCCACTACAAGGGGCGCCGGTACTTCCTCATCTCCGGGTCCAGCGGAGGGAGCGCGTACGGACTCTCGTCGTTCGCGATCGGTCAGAAGGACGCCCCGGGAAAAGAAGGCACATGGCGCGACGCAGAAGACGGCGAGCTCTCGCGCAACCCGGTCGCGCAAGGCTCGATCGATAGCGTGGGTATGGTCGCCGTCACGGTACCGGCACGAGGCACGGCAACCGCGGTGTTCTGGATCGCGGCGGGTCAGGCCTACGAGGACGTGCGCGAGCTCGACAAGCTCGTGCGCGAGCGGACGCCGGCATCGTTCCTCGCGCGCACGAAGGATTACTGGCGGCTTTGGGCGAACAAGGACGAGTCAATCACCGAGCATCTGCCTGACGAGATCAATGGCCTCTACAAGCGTTCGACCCTCGTGATCCGTACGCAGGTCGACAACCGGGGCGCGATCATCGCGGCGAACGACTCGGACGTGCTCCGCTTCAACCGGGACACGTACTCCTATCTATGGCCTCGCGATGGCGCCCTCGTAGCGGATGCTCTGGACCTGGCCGGATACGGAGAGGTGACGCGTCGCTTCTTCTTCCTGTGCGGCGAGCTCATCACGCGGGAGGGCTATCTCCTCCACAAGTACAACCCCGACGGCTCGCTCGGCTCCTCGTGGCACGCGTGGTCGACGCCCGACGGCCGTCTCGAGCTCCCGATACAGGAAGATGAGACCGGTCTACCGATATGGGCGCTCTGGCAGCACTACGACCGCGACCGCGACATCGAGTTCATTCGCCCGCTCTACCGCAAGCTTGTGCGAACCGGCGCCGATTTCATGGCGACGTATCGCGAGCCCCGCACCAAGCTGCCCGCTCCGTCGTTCGACCTGTGGGAGGAGCGTCGTGGAATCCACGCCTTCACGACCGCGGCCGTCTGGGCCGGGCTCACCGCCGCACGAAACTTCGCGGTCGCGTTCGGCCAGCATGAGCTCGCAAAACGCTACGCGGTCGCTGCCCAGGAGATCCGCGACGCCGCGCTCATCCATCTCTGGGACGCGGACCGGGGCCGCTTCGTGCGTACGGTCAGCGTGCTTCCCGACGGAACGATCGTGAAGGACGCGACGATCGACATCTCGCTCGCCGGCATCTTCCTCTTTGGCCTTCTGCCGGCGGACGATGAGCGAGTTCGCTCGACGATGCGCGCAATCGAGGACCGGTTGTCGGTAAAGACGCCCGTGGGCGGAATCGCACGCTACGAGAACGATTACTACTTCCAGGTGTCGTCGGACATCGCGAGCGTCCCAGGCAATCCCTGGTTCGTCGCGACGCTCTGGCTGGCGGAGCACCTGATCGCGATCGCCGAGACACTCGGGGACCTCGACCGGCCGCGCGCGTATCTGGACTGGTGCGCCCGCCGCGCGTTGCCGTCCGGGGTCCTCTCCGAGCAGGTCCATCCCTACACCGGCGAGCCGCTCTCGGTCTCGCCGCTCACCTGGTCTCATGCCGCGTTCGTCAGTGCGGTTCAGCACTACGCGCGCCGCTCGCGGCTGATAAAGGAACGCCTCCGCGATCGGGTGAGGACCGCGGGCGAGGTCATCGTGTGAACAAGCGGCTCCGTTACGCCTCCGCCATCGTCCTCGCCGCGGCGGCGCTCGTGGTCTGCACGTCGCCACCGGTTCCACCGCCGGCAAGCCAGGGCGTCGGGCTCCAGGCGTCGTTCGTGCTCGCGAACCCAGCTGGTCTCCTCGCGCTCGACAAGGGCGGGCACGCGATCGGTCGGATCATCGACCTACCCGCACAGAGCGCGCCGGCGACACCGGTGCTCCATCCGTCCGGCAAATCGATCGTCTTCGCGCTGACGGGGCAGCCAGACCGGACCACCGGCTTTGGCTCGGACCTGTACATCGTCAACCTCGATGGCACGGGCTACAAACCGGTGGTGCAGCACGAGGGCGACAACGTGTTTTACGCCTCGCCGCGCTTCGACAAGACCGGCAACGTCCTCTATTTCCACCGCCGCGCCGCGATCATCAAGGCCGGCGCATACGTGGGGAACGAGGACTCGCTCGAACGCCTCGACCTTCGGACTGGCGAGCGCAAGCGGCTGCTCACGGACGGAGCGGATCCCTCAATCTCGCCGGCCGGCGACCGAATCATCTACACGCATCTCTCTCAGGGATATCCCGACGCCCTCTGGACGGCCGACATCGATGGCTCGAACGCTCGTCCGTTCTTCAAGACGAAGGACACCTGGTGGTACTTGCAGACCCCACGCTTCGGACCGAGTGGCTGTGAGATCGTCTTCTCAGCAGCCGGACACGCGGTCGCGGTTGCGCCCCCTCTCATCCGAAGCGGAGGCAAGGCGGGATTCGCACATCTCACCATTCCGTCCTTCCTCTATCTCGCACCATGCGACGGCACCAGCGTCAAGGAGATCGTTCAGACGATGGACGATGTGGTCCCCGCTTGGTCGCCGGATGGAAGCCAGGTCGCCTACGTCGGAACTGGCGCCTTCTTCGTGTTCACGCTCGCGAACGGGAACCTCCGCACGCTCGCTCAAGGTCAGGACTTCTTCTTCGGCGATCTGTTGTGGCTGAAATGAGTGGTTTCTATCTCACAACAGCGGCCGCGTCCGGGCACACCCGCTGCACCGGCGCGTGACGAGCCGAGCTGAAAGCCGTCACATCAGGAATGAGGAGAGTTCCATGTCGCAAGACAAATCGAACGAGCGCGGGTTTGCGGCGATGGATGCCGAGGAGCGCCGCCGCATCGCGGAAAAGGGCGGCGAGACGGTAAGCAAAGACCGCGAGCACATGAGCAAGATCGGTCGCAAGGGGGGCGAAGCCTCAGGCGAAAAGCGTCGGCGAGAGGACCGCTAGCCAAGGGTTTGGCCTACTCGTCCGGGCGCGCAAACCTGTAGCCGACTCCGCGGACGGTCTGGATGAGGGTGGGCTGGTCGGGTTCGGGCTCGATCTTGTCGCGAAGACGCCCGACGTAGACCTTGAGGTACTGCGTTTCGTACCGATACTCCGGTCCCCATACACGCGTGAGCAAGGCGTCGTGCGTGAGCGCCTCGCCGGGGTGCGTTGCGAGCTCCGCAAGGAGATTGAACTCGGTTGGCGTGAAGTGGATGTCCTTGCCGGCGCGGCGAACGCGGCGCGCCGTCAAGTCGATCGCGAGGTCGTGCGTATTGATGGTTCCCGAACGGGGCGCGCGCGGTACTGAGCGCCGGAGGACGCTCTCGATCCTCGCGACGAGCTCGCGCGGTGAGAACGGCTTCGTGAGGTAGTCGTCCGCACCGAGCTGGAGTCCCTTGATCTTGTCCTCCTCGAGCCCGCGAGCGGTCAGCACGATGATCGGCAGATCGGTCTTTTCGCGGACCTGCTCGAGCACGGCAAAGCCATCGCGTCGCGGAAGTGCGAGATCGAGGACGACGAGGTCCGGTCGTTCGGAGTAAATCATGGCGAGCGCCTCGTCGCCATCCGAAGCCTCGATCGCGGTGAGGTCCTGCCGCGCGAACGACAACGAGCTTCGCACGAGCGAGCGTACGTCCGGCTCGTCGTCGACGATGAGAACCTTCACGTCGCGAGCGGCAGCACCGTCACAAATGCCGAGCCTCCGCCGGGATTCTCCTCGTACTCGAGGGTTCCTCCGTGGAGCGTCACAAGCGATCGCGCGATCGCGAGCCCCAGACCGGAGCCGGGGATGCCATCCGCGTTGTGACCGCGGAAGAACTTGTCGAAAACGCGCTGGCGGTCTTCCGTAGCGATTCCCGGACCATGGTCGCGCACTTCGATGCGGAGCGCGTCTCCCCTGCGGTGCGCCGCGACGAGGATGGGAGTGCCCTGCGGCGCGTAGCGGATCGCGTTGACGATGAGGTTGGCGAGAGCCTGCTGCATCTTGCCTCGGTCCGCGACAACGCGCGGCGGATCGGGATCGACGTCCAGCGAGATCCACTGCCGCTTCTGCTTGGCCAGGACCGCGTGGTCAGCGACCACGTCCCGGACGAGGGCGATGGCGTCGATCTCCTCTTTATCGAGGGCGGTCTGACCTTCCTCGAGACGGGCCATCTCGAGGAGCTGCGCGGTGAAGTCCTCGAGGCGCCGGACGTTCCGCTCGGCGCTCTCGGCGAGCTCGCGCTGCGCCGCGGTGAGCGTTCCCGGCCGCTCCCCAAGAAGGAGCTCCACGGCCCCGCGCACGACGGTCAGCGGACTGCGGAAGTCGTGGGACATCGCCGCTAGGAATTCGCTCTTGATGCGGTCGGCCTGCCTGAGCGCCGCGGCCTCCACCGCCTGGCGCACGAACTTCTCTCGCTGTGCCCGAAGGTGCTCGAGCTCGCGCAGAAGACCCGACATCAGGTACGCGGCGAGGATGAAGACGCTGACGTGGAAGGCGAGGCGCCACGGTTCCACCACAAAGCCGAACGCTTCGGCGCGATATGCGGCGATCGCGACGTACGCGAGCGAGATGGCGCCGGCCGCGGCGAAGGCGCCCGCCGTCCCGAAACGAAAACCGCCCGCGATGATGATGAGACTGCCGATCACCCACGTGGTCCAGCTTGGATCCGACGAAAAGACGAGCATCGCCGACGAAACGATGCCAATGTCGAGGACGAACATCACGCGTGTCAGTCGCTCGAAACTCCGGGGCTTCGACTGCATCATCCAGTAGACGACCGCGGCGTACCCAAGCACGAAGACCCCAAGACTGACCAGATAGGCAATCCCGATGTTCGGGAAAAACGGGCCCAGAAAGAAGATCAGCCCCGCGCCCCCGAGGCGCGCCCAGTTGAACGTGCGCTCCAGCCGCTCTGCCACGGGCGCTAAGTTAGCGCTTGCGCGGCGGGCTGGACGGGTCCGGGGGAAGGCTGCGACCGTTCCGCGCGAGCGTTTCGTCGCTCTTCGTCGATCATCTCGATGAAACAGTCAACGGCGCGCTCGCGCCACTGCTTTCCGCGCTGGCGCACGAGCTCGGCGCGTACCGCGTCCCAGGCGAGACCCTTTCGATACGGACGATCGGTCGTCATCGCGTCGTACGTGTCCGCGACGGAGATGACAGAGACCTCGACCGGGAGCTCGTCACCTTTGAGCCCGCGAGGGTAGCCGGCCCCATCGTGGCGCTCGTGATGCGAGAGTACGAGCTCGGCCCCTTCCCAGAACTCCGGGAGACGGCTGAGGAGGCGGTGGCCGATCTCGGCATGGCGGCGCATCTCGCGTTGTTCCTCCTCCGTCAGCGGCCCCGGCTTCAGGAGGACGAGGTCATTCGTTCCGATCTTACCGATGTCGTGGACGCGTGCCGCGTCGCGGATCAACTCGACCTGCGCGTACTCCAAGCGAAGACGTCGTGCGAGTCGCTCCGCGAGCGCCGCGACCCGCTGGGAGTGGCCGTGCGTGTACGGGTCACGCAGATCGATCAGGTCGGCGAGCTCGAGGATCGCGGCCTTCGTCTGTTCCCGTACGCGCGCGCTATCGCGGAGCGTGAGCAGGACAATCGCCATCGGCACGCCGAAGAGGAGGAGCGTCCACGGCTGCGCCTGTGCGGCGATTGCCGCGAGCGCCCCAAGGACGAGCAGCGCCGCCTCGTACGGCAGCAGGCGGCGGTGCAGGGTCCACCAACCGGCGAGGGGATTCCGCCGCATCTGAAACGCAACGACGAGGTCGACAAGCGTGCTGTTGATGAGGTACTTCGCGATCGCGGCGATCCCGATCGCCCATGGCTCGCGTCCGACCTGAGCGCTGGGACCTGCAAGGAGGATGAATGCAGTCGCGGCCGCCCCGGTCGAGAGCACCGACGTAGCTGCGTTGAAGCCTCGGTTGTACCAGCGCTGACGAACCCCGCGGAAGTGGAGAGCGATGAGCGTCGTCCCACCGGCGACGATCATCGCGTAGAACGGACCGAGGAGGAGAGCCGCCGCGAAGGTCGCGGTGTCGTCGACGGTGATCTTCATCTTCACCGAAAGGTGAACGGGCCAGAGCTGCGCCATGGCCGCCATCGCCATCAGCAGCGCGAAGAGGACCGTGTCCGCGGGACGGAGATTCCCCCGGAACGCGGCGCTCGCGGGGAGGGCCGCGAGCGCCGCTCCGAGGACCGCGAGAATGAAGAGACGAAGCGACCAGCGGAGCCGTGACACGGGCTAGAGCCCGATGAGCGTGTACCGCACCTGTGTCGTGACGTTCGACTTGCCATAGGCCGTCGAGCTCAGCCAGAGATACGTGCCGGTGACCTTGGTCTTCGTGTCGAACGACTGTGTCGACCTGACGGTCACCTTGACGATCACGGGCACGCCGAGCGAGAGGAGCCCGTTCGCGGGCAGGACCCTGCTGATCTGCGCCGTCATCGGGACTGCGCCGGGGAGCGACACGACCGCGGCGATGACGTTCGTCGGCACGAGAAGCTCGATCGCGACAGGCTCTTTGATCGTGTCCTTGTAGGTTGCCGGGAACGCCGTCGTGATATCGACGAGGGCCCCGTTGACCAAGAAAACCGGGTCCTCTTCGCACCACTGGACGCCGGCATCGGCGTCGAGCCCCAACACGAGTGTCGACAGGCAAAACGCCATCGCGAATCCGAATTTCCCAAACGCGGACGCATGCAACCGCCCCATCAGTCCACCACCCACCCACCCAATTTTCACTGGCTCGTTCGCGCAATCAGTACGAAGTGATTACGTCAGCAGGATGAGTTGATGGGCGGCGCGATTCGTGTCGCTCCGGTCGCAGGACACGTCAACGCACGGTCCGTCAATGAGCGGTAAACGGCGGAGCGTCAGGCGGTGGGCGGCAGTGGATATCCGGCGAGCGCGGGCTCGCCGCGAAGACGGGCGTAGCCAGGCTTGATACGCGCGTAAATGATCGCGACACGCTCGTCGTATCCCACGAACGCGCTCTTCATCGCGTTGACCGACAGCCGCTCCACATCGGCGAGCGTCAGCCCGGCTACGCGGGACAGTCGCTGAAACTCATCGGAAAGCGTCACGTGCGACATGAGGCGGTTGTCGGTATTGACCGTGACCCGGAAGCGCTGCGCGATGAAGTGCCGAATCGGATGCTCCGCGAGGGTCGGTACAGCCCCGGTATCCACGTTCGATGACGGGCACAGCTCGAGCGGGATCCGCTTGTCACGCACGTAAGCGGCGAGGGGCCCGAGCTTGACCACTTTGCCATCGCTGATCGCCATGTCCTCGACCAGACGGACGCCGTGGCCGATCCGGTGCGCGCCGCAGTACTGCAGCGCCTGCCAGATCGACGGCGGCCCAAAGGCCTCACCCGCGTGGATCGTGATCGAGAAGTTCTCTCGACGGCAGAGCTGAAACGCCTCGACGTGCGCCTTCGGCGGGTGGCCCGCCTCCTCGCCGGCGATGTCGAAGCCGACGACACCCCGTTCGCGATTTGCCACCGCAAGCTCGGCCATCTCGAGGGAGTCGATGCGGTCGCGCATCGCGCAGATGATCTGGCGGAGCGTGATGCCGCGCTCGCGCTCCGCGCGCTCGAACCCGCGCTCGACACTCTGGACGACTTGCTCGAGGTTGAGGCCGCGCTCGGTGTGGAACACCGGCGCGTAGCGAACCTCGGCATACACGACGCCGTCACGCGCCAGATCCTCGCCGCACTCGAACGCGACACGCTCGAGGGCTTCCTCGGTCTGCATTACGGCGATGGTGTGCGCGAATCCGCGGAGATAGAGCGAGAGCGAACCTGATGCGGCGCTCGCATGAAACCACCTGCCGAGGTCATCCGCGTCAGTGGTCGGAAGACCCGGGTAACTCTGATCTCGGGCGAGCTCGACGATCGTCGCGGGGCGTAGGCCGCCGTCGAGGTGATCGTGGAGGAGGACCTTGGGCGCCGCGCGGAGCGTCTCGAGCGGGATCACGATCGGCGGAACGATACGCCTCGCTGTGCGTCCGGCGAGCGTCCGGCCCAGCAAATTGTTGGACTCAATCACCGCAGGCGCGCGTAGGGTATCGGGCGCAGTTCGTTGGGAGGTCAGCATCATGCGCCGGATCCTTGCATCGGCAATCGTCACCGGTCTCTTGATCGTCGGAGCGACGACCGCGCTCGCAGGTTCCGCGAAGCATCGCCTCGACACCGGCCTCATCAGCTTCACCGAGGACGCCAAGAGCGGAACGAACGGGCCGGGCGGTGGTGGCATCTCAGGGATCGCCTGCGTGTCGTCGCTGAGCGGACAGCCGAGCTCCTTCGCCGGCAACGCACTGCTCGACTGCGACAGCGTCGGTCCGCACAACGAGACCACAGTCGCGGTGAACCCGACGAACGCCGCGAACATCGTCGTCGCTTCGCACACGTATCTGTACAACCTCGACAAGCAGAGTGCGATCGCGCTCCTGCGGATCTTCACGGAGGCGTATGTCTCCAAGGACGGCGGCCAGACGTGGACGAACGTCCATCCGCCACATGGGAGCTACCGGTTCCTGACGGACCCCGCGCTTGCGTTCGATGCGGACGGACATCTCTACTGGTCGAACGTCGCCTCGCACGACAGCGTCGCCGGCGCATTCAGCGACGTGAGCGTGATCGTCGAGCGATCCAATGATGGCGGCATCACCTGGACCGACCCCGTGACTGTCGCGAAGGGCAACGGCACGATCAGCAACGGCGGATCGAACGCGCAGTTCAACGACAAGGACTGGCTGGCGGTCGATCGTGGAACGAGCCGTTATCGGGGGAGCGTCTACGTCACCTGGGCGCGACAGCAGTATCGAAAGGACGTGCAGACCGAGTCTCCGATCTTCTTCGTGCGCTCGCGCGATGGCGGCGTCACATGGACCGTAGGCGCCGAGATCAGCGGCGCGAGCCCACTGTGCTCGGGCCAGGGTTCGACCGGCCCGCGCACTCGGTGCGACCAGAACGATGCGGGATTCTCGTCACCGATCGTCGCTCCCGACGGAACCATCTTCGTCGCGTTTCTCAACCACCAGGCGCAGGGCACAACGCTGCGCGATCAGGTGCTGCTCGTCCGGTCAACCGACGGCGGCGACACCTGGAGCGATCCGCAGCCGATCGTTGGGCTCGTCCACGACGGCGTCGGCGACTATCCGACGAACTGGGTCGGCGACTCCACCCTGACCGATTGTCAGTTCCGCATCTTCGCCGCCGGCAACCTGACGATGTCGACAGCCACGGCGAACTCCGGCCAGCTCTATTACGTCTACTCGGAAAACCTCGACCCCGGCGCGACAGGGCGCACCAACGTGATGGCGACGACCTCGACGGACGGCGGCTTGACCTGGTCGAAACCGGCCCTTGTAAAGAGCAGCGCGTCCGATCAGATCTTTCCATGGGCGGCTGTCGGTCTGGATGGGAAGGTTCGTGTCGGCTACGTCGACCGGGCGCGGACCGCACCGCCAGGGCAAGCCTGCGTGTATGGCTACACCCTGGCAACCGCCAATGACCTTGCCGCGACGAGCTTCACCACGAAACGGCTGGACACCGGTGTGTCGGTCGCCTCGGACGCGCGCTGGTTCCGGAATAACGCAATCAATGGGACAAACACGCGTTTCATCGGCGACTACACGAACATCGCCATTGGTCCGGACGGATCGGTGTGGGCGAGCTGGACCGACATGCGCGACACGGTGACCGTTTTCGGGCGAACCGGGCATACCGAGCACGCCGTCGCGGCGAAGGGCTAACGCCTAGCCCGACCACCGAGCGAGGAGCGCGCCGATCGAGAGCGCGACCATCGCGAGCCAAAGGAGGCGAAGGCCCGCCTCCGGGGCTGCGATGAGCGCGCGACGATCGAGCCGCTCGGTCGTGCCGTCGCGGTAGCGGAGCGAGCCGCTTACCTCGATCGCTTTGCGGCGGACGCGCCGCACCTGCGTCGAGAGGCGGCGCTGTGCGAGCGAGAGGAGCGATGCACCGGCCGCCGCGGCCACTGTCGCCAGCAAGGGGGCGCCGTTCGCCAGGGCGCTCGCGATGACCGGAAACCCACCCCACGCGAGCGCGAATCCGAGGTCCGAGTGCACGATCGGAATCTCGAGCCCGTACAAGATGACGAGCGCCGCACCGACGCCGACGAGCACCAGGAACCACAGACCGAGCTGCGATGCGGCGACGATTCCGAGCGCTACCGCGCCGACCAAGCCAACAGAGCCGAGAGTCACGAGCACGCCCGAAGGGATCTGTGTCCCGAGCGGCCGACCCTGCAGCTCGTCGAACGAGTGCGACGCGACACCAACTGCAAGGAAGAACGCCAACAGAGCGCCGGCGACGATCCGCGGATCAGGATGCGGCGCGAGGGCGGCGCCGAGGAGCACGTATGAGAGATGCCAGAGGGTGTATGGCGGGTGCAGCAATGTCCAGTAGTCACGCCATCCGCCGCCCTCGAGCGCGTAGAAGGCCGGCGCCACCGAGGGCCTCTTTCCGGATGGCGCCACCGAAACCTTCTCGGTCGCGCCGTCCTTCACTCCACTCATTACTACGCCTGCGCCGAAGCTCATTCGCGCCGTCTCGACATCGTTCAACCCCGCCTCGCGCCAGTAGCGCTCGAGGTCGCCCTGATGCTCGCGCCCGAAGCGCTCGATGCTGCCCCTCAGGAAAGCACCCACGCCGGCCCACTGCTCGGAGATGGTGCGGCCGATGATCGGAAGTCCGATCGACGTATACCCCCGCCAGAGCCCCCGGATGGTCACGTTTGCCGGCACGCCGAAGTCGAGCGCAACGATGCGCCCGCCGGGTCGGATCACTCGCGCGAGCTCGCGTATGACATAGGCAGGGTCGTCGACGTACCGAAGCAAATAAGTGAATGTCACGTGATCAAATGAGTCGTCCGCGAAAGGAAGCGACTCGGCACGGGCGCGCACGAGCGGGATATGCCCGTCGCGCGCCGCCGCTGCCGAGAGCATATCGGCGCTCTGGTCGAGCCCGACGACCTGGCAACCGTACTCTTCGCGTAGGGCACGCGCGACGAGGCCGGTCCCGGTCGCTACGTCCAGCACGACGTCCTGTGGGCTAGCCCGCACCAACGAGATCAGCTTGGCCCGCCACCGCGCGTCCTGTCCGAACGAAAGCAACGCGCCAGCCTTCTCGTACGTCGCGCCGATCCCGCTGAAGATGCGACGGGCGTCGTCGGGGGGAGAGGCGGGCATCGCTCTCTCTCTAGGCACGCACCGCGCGGCGCGGATCGTCGCCCGGAGCGATGTGCCAGCCCGACCGATACGGCGTGCCGAAGACGATGTCGTCGGGGCGCACCGGCACGCGATTGAGCTCCCTCCCGCTCGCGGCACGGATCGCCGCGACGATCGCGGGCGTGCTTGATATGGTCGGCGGCTCGCCGACGCCTTTTGCGCCGTACGGCGCATCGGGATGCGGATGCTCGATGAGCTCGGTGACTACCGGCGGCATGTCGAGCGTCGTCGGCAGAAGGTAATCGGTGAACGAGGCGTTCCGAACGTGCCCGTCGCGGAGCTGTACTTCCTCCATCACGGCGAGCCCGAGACCCTGCGCGATCCCACCTTCGATCTGACCCACGACCGCAATGGGGTTGATGGCTTTTCCGACGTCCTGCGCCGTCGCGATCTGGACGACCTTCACGAGGCCCGTCTCCACATCAACGTCTACGACCGCGCGGTGCGCCGCGAAGAGAAAGGCCACGTGGCCCTGGTTCTGCGTCGTGGCGTTGCGCGCCTCGGTGTCCCGATGACGGTGCGTAACTGTCCGATCGATCGGCTCGTCAAGGAGGACACTCAGATCCTCCGGTGGGCGACCCGCTTTGCGCGCTCGCGCGAGGAGCTCGGCCTTCACCTCACGGCACGCCGCGAGCACGGCCCCGCCGGTCATCCACGTCTGCCGCGATGCCGAGGAGGATCCGGAGGAACCGATGGTGGTGTCGGGTCGATCGACCTCGACGCGCTCGACACCGAGCTCGGTGCGGGCAATCTGCGCGCAGACGGTCACGATCCCCTGCCCCACCTCGGCAGCGGCTGTGTGTACATGGACGATCGGCCCGCGCGTGTCACGTGCGAGGCGCACCCGCGCAGTGGAGAAGTCGTCGAAAGCGTGCGAGTAGCACACGTTCTTCAGCCCAGCGGCGTACCCCACCCCGCGCCGCACCCCTTCGCCGTGGGTGAGGTTGCCGAGCCCGCCTGGTAGACCAATCGGGTCGCTCGGGATCTCGTCGTCCGGCATTGCGAGGTCGGCGCACCGACGGATGATGTCGGGAACGGGCGCGCTCCCTTCCACGGGCTGACCGGTGATGATCCGATCGCCGTTGCGCAAGGCATTGCGTTCGCGAAACTCGACGGGATCCATCCCGAGCGCGACCGCGAGCTTATCCATCTGCGACTCGTACGCGAAGCACGACTGCACCGCCCCGAAGCCGCGCATCGCGCCGGTCGGCGGGTTGTTGGTGTACGCGCCGACAGCGTGAATGCGCGCGTTGGGCACGCGGTACGGTCCGGCACCGAAGCACGCCGCGTTCGCGACAACCGCGGGGCTCGACGACGCGTACGCTCCGCCGTCAAGCACGATCGTGGCCCGCACGAAGACCAGCCGGCCCGCCTTCGTCGCTCCGTGGCTGTACCAGAGCTTTGCGGGATGCCGATGGACGTGTCCGTAAAAGGACTCTTCGCGTCCGTAGGTCATCCGCACCGGGCGCTTGGTCGCGAGCGCGAGCAGACACGTGTGGATCTGGAGCGTGACGTCCTCGCGTGCGCCGAACGCGCCGCCGACGCCGGCCAGGACGAGGTGCACCTTCGACTCCGGCAGCCCCAAGCAGGGCGCGATCTGGCGCAGGTCCTCGTGCAGCCATTGCGTCGCGATGTGGAGCTCGACGCCGCCGTCCTGCCGCGGGATAGCGAGCCCGGCTTCCGGTCCAAGGGCCGCTTGATCTTGCATCCCGAGCTCGTATTCGCCCTTGACGACGACCTCCGCTGTGGCATTTGGATCGCCGTGCTCGACAAGAACGGCCTCGATCACGTTTCCCTCGTGGTGAAGCTTCATGGCGTCCGGCTGCAACGCCGCGACCGGGTCCGTGATCGGCGCAAGCGGGTCATACCGAACGACGATCGCGCGCGCCGCAAGGCGCGCTTCCTCGGCCGTCTCGGCCGCGACGATCGCGACAGGCTCGCCCACGTACCGGACCTTGCCGACCGCGAGGACCGGCTGGTCCAGCTTCATGAGCCCGAAAAGCTCCCGCGTCGGTAACTCGGCCGCGGTGATGATCGATTTCACGCCGCTCATCTTCTTCGCGCCTGCCGTCTCGATGGAAAGGATTCGCGCGTGCGGATGCGGACTCCGGAGGGTCGCGCCGAAGAGCATGCCCTCGCGCCGCAGGTCGCTGCCGTACTGGAACTCGCCTTTCACTTTCGGCGCGCTGTCGGGCCGTTCGATCGACTCGCCGACGCCGCCGCGGATCTTCGGTCGAACGGGAGCGACGGTCATGATCTCGCCTCGCGGAAGGTTGGGATGCAGCCGTCGCCCAAGCGGTGGAGCAGCGTCGGAGGGATTCGCTCGCGATCGACGCGCCGGAATCCGATCGCCCCGTAGAAGCCCTCGAGATGCTCCCACGGGAAGCACCAGCATTCACGCCGCCCGATCGCGTCGGAAGCGAGGGCGAGCATCGCGCGGCCGATGCCGCGCCCGCGCCGTCCCTCGGCAACGACGACGGTGCGCAGCACGAGCGTCTGCGCCTCGGGACAGAGGCGCAACGCGCCGACGATTGCACCGTCCCGCGCCGCGTATACCTCCTGATCGGCTTCGAGCACCACTTCCCGTCCCAGCTCGCGCCGATAGAAGGATTCGACTTCCGCGCGACCATCGTTGTCGACGCGAGCCACCGCGGTCATCGTCGGAACCTCCCGGACGATGCGCGATCGACCGCTTCAAGAATCTTGCCGTACCCCGTACAGCGGCAGATGTTGCCCGAGAGCGCTTCGCGGACCTCCTGCTCGCTCGGCTCGGGATTGCGTTTGAGCAATGCGTACGTCGCGACGACGAGGCCGGGCGTGCAAAACCCACATTGGACCGCGCCCGCTTCAACGAATGCGCGCTGCACTGGATGCAGCCTCTCGTCGTCGGAGAACGATTCGACAGTCTGGATGCTCCGTTCCGCAGCCGCGGCGCCGAGCACGAGACATGCGCACACGAGGTCGCCATCCATGATCACCGAGCAGGAACCGCACTCGCCCTGCTCGCATGCGTTCTTGCTGCCGGCAAGTCCGAGGTTCTCGCGCAGGACCGTGAGGAGGCTTTCGTGGTCCGCCGCTTCCGCCTCGCGCTCCTCGCCGTTGACCGTCAGCTTGATCCTCATGGGATGACCGCCACTCGCGCGAGCGCGCGCGCTCCCATTACGGCGAGCACGTGGCGGCGGTACGCCGCCGTGCCACGAACGTCGTCGATGGGTTTCGCGGCGCCCGCCACAAGTTTTCCGAACTCCTTCGCGGCGGTCTCGCTCGGCTGTTTCGGCCGGTCCCAGCCGGCTTCTTCGAGAAGGCCCGCGGCGAACCGTTCGGCCTCGGTCGCCTGGATGATCGTCGGCCCGCACGAGCCGAGGCCTACGCCCACGCGCCGCCGCGAACGGTCGACGACCAGCGCGAGCCCCGCGACCGCGATGACCATCGCGTTCCGGGTCCCCACCTTCATGAACGTCTGGGCAGGCCCGGCGTCGTCCCATTCCGCAGCCACGACGAGCTCGTCCGGCCGCCGGACGCTCTTCTTCGGACCGGTCATGTAGTCGCCGAACCGCACCCGCCGCTCGCCGGAAGTCGAACGGAGCACGACGGTCGCGTCGAGGGCGGCGAGTACCGGCAGGGTGTCACCGGCGGGAGAGCAGGTCGCGAGATTGCCACCCAGGGTACCGGCGTTGCGGATCTGCGGCGAGCCAACCGTTCGCGCCGCCTCCTGCAGCGCGACCGAGCCGGCGTCGGCCTCGAGCATCCTCGTGTACGTGACGAGCCCGCCGATACGGACGTGGCCGTTGCTCGAGAGGTCTTTCAGCTCGGCGACACGGTCGATCGCGATGATGTGAGCCGGGCGGATCCGACCGAAGTTGATCTCGACGAGGAGGTCGGTGCCGCCAGCCAGAACCGTCGCGTCCTTAACGCTGGAAAGGTTCTCCAGTACATCGTCGAGATGCCGGCTGATGTGGACGCTCACGCCGGGATTATCACTTCCGTGTTCGCAAGGCGGTCACTAGGATGGCGGCACTCGGGAGGCGAGGAGTTGGGCGGAGCGGCCGACGTCGAGCGGGAGCTCGCGGAATCGCGGGCGCGCGAGGCCGCGCTCGCCGAGGTCCTGGGCGTCATGCGGCGCACTCCAGGTGATCTCGCCGGCGTTCTGAACACAGTTCTCGATCGTGCAGCGCGCCTCTGCGGGGCGGAGCGTGCCTCGATCCACCTGCTCGACGGCGACGTTTACCGGACCGCGGCGTTCTGGGGACCCACGAACCCCGAGTACAAGCAGGTCGCATACGACACGACACGCAAGCCTGGCCGCGAGACGCTCATCGGCCGGACCGCTCTCGACCGCGCGGTGATCCATATCCCCGACGTCCTCGCCGACCCTGAGTACACGGCGAGGGACCTCCAGCGACTCGCCGGCTACCGGACGATGCTCGGCGTACCTCTCTTCCTTGGCGAAGTCGTCGCAGGTGTGTTCGTCCTGACGCGCAATGTCGTTCGCCCGTTCTCCGATCGGGAGATCGCACTAGTTCGCGCCTTCGCAGATCAGGCGGTCGTCGCCGTCGAGAACGCCCGCCTCTTTAAGGAGACAAACGAGGCGCTCGAGCGGCAGACGGCGCTAGCGGAGATCCTCGGCGTCATCGCGGACTCGCCCGCTGATCAGCAGCCTGTTGTTGACGCCATCGCGCTAAACACGACTCGCTATTGCGGCGCTGAGGACGCCGTGGTGCTGCTCGTAGACGGCGATGTGCTTGTTCGTGTTGCGCATCACGGACCGCTACCCATGTCTTCGGGTCCGCGCTTGCCGATCGACCGTAACTCGGTCGCCGCGCGCGCGATTCTCGAGCGGCGCACCGTACACGTCGCCGACGTCGAAGGCGCCGAAGGTGAAGACTTTCCCGATACGCGAGCGCGAGCGGCGGCGGCAGGACAGCGCGGGACTCTGGCGGCGCCGATGTTGCGCGAGGGAGCGCCGATAGGAGTAATCCTCCTGCGCAAGACGGAGCCGACCGGATTCAGTCCAAGCCAGATCCAGCTCGTCGAGGCGTTCGCGGACCAGGCCGTCATCGCGATCGAGAACGTTCGTCTCTTCAACGAGACGAAGCAGGCGCTCGATCGTCAGAAGGCGACCGCAGAGGTCCTGAAGGTCATGAGCGCCTCGCCGTTCGATCTCGAGCCCGTGTTGCAGTCGCTTGTGGACACCGCCGCCCGGCTCTCGGACGCGGATAACTGTGTGATCTTCCGCCGCGAAGGCGACCTGATGCGATTGGTGGCGTCCTCGCTTGGAGCAAGCAGCGACGTGGTTCAAGTCCTCGGCGTTGACCCGCTTCAGTTGGACCGCGCGACCATCACGGGCAGGGCGGTCCTGGGTGCCAGGACAGTGCATGTTCCGGACGCCTCAGGGGATCCGACCCTCGTCATGCTCTCGGAACGCCCTGAGTTCCTGCACCGCACCGGCATGACCCGGGACCAGGTCCGGCGGCGCAGCGGCCTCAGTGTTCCGCTCATTCGCGAGGCGGAGGTGATCGGCGCGTTCACGCTTTGGCGCCACACCGTCAGGCCTTTCATCCCGCGTGAGATCGAGCTCATCGAAACGTTCGCCCGGCAGGCCGTAATCGCGATCGAGAACGTGCGCCTCTTCAACCAGACGAGGGAGTCGCTCGAGCAACAAACCGCGATCGCGTCGGTCCTAGGCGCGATCAGCCGGTCAGCGTTCGACCTCGATCTCGTGCTCACCACAATCATCGAAAATGCAGTCCGGCTCACCGACGCGGCGAACGGAACGATCCTGGGGATCGACGACGCGTTGGCGCGCGTGCTCGTGTCGACCGAGCCGGAGTCGGATGGGCTGGTTACGGGACCTCTCGAGCCCAGCCGTCGGAGTCTCACCGGCCGAGTGCTCCTGGAGCGCCGGACCCTTCAGATCGAAGACATACGCGCAGACCCCGAGTACGAACTGACCGGGTACACCGGACCCGCTTGCACGATGCTCGGGGTACCGCTGCGTCTTCGCGACGATCTGATCGGGGTGCTGATCGTTCGTCGCCGCGATGTGCGCGGGTTCACCGCCGACCAGGTGCGCATCGCCGAGACGTTCGCGGACCAAGCCGCGATCGCAATCGACAACGTTCGCCTGTTCAGCAAGACGAAGGAGGCCCTCGACCGCGAGACCGCGACGTCAGAGGTCCTGCGGGTGACGGCGCAGAGCACATTTGAGCTTCAGCCTGTCCTCGACGCCGTGATCACGAACGCGACACGGCTCGCCGGTGCCGAGAACGGATTCATCTACCAGCTCGACGGCGAGGTCCTGCGCATGACCGCGGCCGTCGGCGAGAAGGCCGAGCTCATGCGCGAGTGGCAGCGGACGAGCCCGATTCGCGCGGACGATCGCGGCACCTCAACCGGCCGGGCATTCAGCGAACGTCGCACCGTCCAAATCCCAGACGTGTTCGCCGACCCCGAGTACCAATACTGGGATGCTCAGCGCCGCGGGAATTTCCGTACGTTGCTGAGCGTGCCGCTCATCCGCCAGGGAACCGCGGTCGGCGTGATTGCGATGTGGCGAACGGAAATGAGGCCCTTTACCGAGAAAGAGATCCAGTTAGTCGAGACCTTCGCCGACCAGGCCGTCATCGCTATCGAGAACGTGCGGCTCTTCAACACCACGAAGGAAGCTCTCGAGCAGCAGACGGCCATCAGTGAGGTGTTAAAGGTCATCAGCCGCTCGGCCTTCGACTTGAAGCCGATCCTCGAGACGGTCACCGAGAGCGCGGCGCGGCTCTGCGACGCCGACCTCGGATGGACCGGCTTGATAAAGAACTTGGAGGGACTTGGAGGGCTCCGGGATGTGCCGGCGCGGTGGGCACGGACCGAGGACCTCAGGCAGCGCTTCGATTCTCTGGCCAGCGCGCCGCCTACGCGAGATCTTCGACCGAGCCTCCTCGGACGCGCCTTCCGCGAGAAGAAGACGATCCACATTGCCGACATGGCGACGGAGCCGGAGCTGCTCGAGGTTTCGAGGGCAGTCCGCGTCACCGAGTCTCGGACAGTTCTCGCTGTTCCCATGGTGCAGGGCGGCGAGGCGCTGGGGGTGATCGTCCTCACGCGAGTGACCGTCCGGCCCTTCAGCGAGCGCGAGGTCCAGCTCGTCGAGACCTTCGCGGACCAGGCCGCCATCGCGATCCAGAACGTCAAGCTCTTCAAAGAGATCCAGGAGAAAAGCCAGCAGCTCGAGATCGCGAGCCGGCATAAGAGCGAGTTCCTGGCGACGATGTCGCATGAGCTCCGGACACCGCTCAACGCGATCATCGGCTTCTCTGAGGTGCTTCTGCAGCAGATGTTCGGGCCGCTCAATCCAAAGCAGGCCGAGTACCTGAACGACGTCCTTTCCTCCGGCCGCCACCTGCTCGGCCTCATCAACGACATCCTCGATCTGTCGAAGATCGAGGCCGGCCGGATGGAGCTCGACGCCGACACGTTCTCACTCGTCGAGGCGCTGGAGAACGCGGTCACGATGGTGCGGGAGCGCGCGGCTCGCCATCAGATCGTACTTGCGCTTCAGGTTTCGCCGGGCGTCGACCTGATCCAGGCGGACCCACGCAAGGTGAAGCAGGTCCTCTTCAACCTTCTCTCGAATGCAGTGAAGTTCACTCCGGACGGCGGTCGCGTCGACGTGAGCGCCGCGCGCGCGGATGGCGACATCGTCGTGACCGTGAAGGACACGGGTATCGGGATCTCGCCCGACGACCAGGGGCGGATCTTCGAAGAGTTCCAGCAGGCTCGCCGGCAATCGGAGCGTTCGCGCGAAGGCACCGGACTCGGCCTGTCGTTGGCAAAGCGCTTCGTCGAGCTGCACGGCGGCCGGATCTGGGTGGAGAGCGAGCCGGGCAAAGGCAGCACATTCACATTCACCCTCCCAGTGCGGGTTCACGCTCCCCAGCCGGTGTCGGCGTGACCGGCGGCGAGGTCGTCCTCATCGTCGAGGACAACGACAAGAACCTGAAGCTCGCGCGCGACCTTCTCCAGTTCGCCGGCCTGCGGACGCTCGAGGCGACGAGCGCCGAGGACGGCATCGCCATCGCGCAGCGTGAGCGGCCGAGCCTCGTGCTGATGGACATTCAGCTCCCGGGAATGGACGGGATAGCCGCGCTTCGCAGTCTGCGCGGGGACGAGCGGACGGCCGCCATCCCGGTCGTCGCGCTCACCGCCTCGGTGATGAAGTCGGATCGCGAACGGTTCGACGCGGCGGGCTTCGACGGGTTCATGCAGAAGCCAATCGACGTCAAGACCTTCGCGGTGGATGTGCGCGGCTTCTGCGCGCGCGGGCGCGCCGCATGACGGCCGCAACGATCCTCGCCGTCGACGACACCCCGCAGAACCTGCGGCTTCTGGAGGCGCTGCTCTCAACGGAGGGCTACGAGGTGCTCACCGCGGCGTCGGGCGATGAGGCGCTCCGAGTGGTCGCGGAACGACACCCGGACCTGCTCCTCGTGGACATCCTCATGCCGGGAATCGACGGGTATGAGCTCTGTCGTCGCATTCGCGCGAACGAGGAAACGCGCTACCTCCCGATTGTGCTGATGACGGCCAGCATCGAGCAGGACAAAGCGCGCGCGCTCGAGTCGGGCGCCGACGATTTCGTGCAGAAGCCGGTGCTGCAGCACGAGCTTTCGGTTCGCGTACGCTCGCTGCTACGGATCAAGCGCTACCACGACGACCTCAAGGACGCGCTCGACCGCCAGACGGCGATCGGGGAGGTCCTCCGGGTCATTGGCTCGTCCGCATTTCAGATCGAACCCGTGCTCCACGCGGTCGCGCAACACGCTGCGCGACTCTGTCACGCGCGAAATGTCGTGATCTGGCGCACGCTTGCAAGCTCGTACCGCCAATGGGTCGTCGAGGACGCGATTCCGGAATACACCCGGGTTCTGCGTGACCAGGAAATTCCGCTCGGGACTGACACCATTGTCGGACGCGCCCACCTCGAGAAGCGCCCCATCCTCGTCGGAGATACGAGGGAGTACTACCGCGGCGCGACCGGGCCGGCCGCTGACATGTCGCGTCTAGGCGTCGTGCGGACGCTCCTCGCCGTTCCGCTTGTCCACGATGACCGTGTTGTCGGCGTCATCTCCCTCATCCGAGAGGCGTCCAATCCATTCAGCGCGGAGGAGGTCGCGCTCGTGGGCACGTTCGCGGATCAGGCGGCGATCGCGATCGCGAATGTCGAGCTGTTCGAGACGGTCGAGCGTCAACGACAGGAGCTCTCGCGGTTCCTCTCGCCGCAAGTCGCGGCGCTCGTGACGAGCGAGCAAGGGGCGAAGATGCTCGAGGGCCATCGTCGCCAGATCACCGTGGTCTTTTGTGATCTCCGCGGCTTCACCGCCTTCGCCGAGACGGCCGAGCCGGAGGAGGTCCTCGGCGTACTCCGCGATTACCACCGCGTGATGGGCGAGCTGATCGTCGATCACCACGGGACGCTCGAGCACTTCGCGGGCGACGGAATGATGGTCTTCTTCAATGACCCGCTGCCGGTCGAGCGTCACGAGCTGCAAGCCGTCCGCATGGCCTGCGCGATGCGCGAGCGCTTTGACGGGATGGCGGGCGAGTGGCGGAAGCGGGGTTACGAGCTGGGGTTCGGCGTCGGCATCGCGACCGGGTACGCGACACTCGGCCGGATCGGGTTCGAGGGTCGCTACGACTACGGTGCGGTCGGCAACGTCGTGATACTGGCCCAGCGTCTCTCCGCCGAGGCGAACGCCGGCCAGATCCTCATAAGCCAGCGCGTTCACGCGGCCGTTGAGGCCGATGCCGAGACGACCGCGGTCGGGGAGCTCGCGCTCAAGGGCTTCTCGCGCCCGGTCCCAGCGTTCGCCGCCGAATCGGTGAAGGCGCCCGCTCCGGCCCGAACGTGACCGCGGTCTCGTTCAGCACGATCGCGCAGCCGAACCCGCGTGCTCTCGTCCTCATCGAGGTCCCCGAGACGGTCGTGAAGAAGCTCGGCGCGGGCAAACGCGTTCCGGTGCGTGTGACGCTCAACGGTGTCGGCTACCGCTCGACGATCGCCGTGTATGGCGGCCGCTACTACCTTCCCGCTCGCAAGGCGATCTGTGAGGAGGCCAAGCTCGGGCCGGGCGGCCGCGCGCACGTTTCGCTCGAGGTCGACACCGTGCCACGTACGGTAGATCTCCCGGCCGATCTCGCACGTGCGCTCTCGGCGGCGAAATTACGCTCGGGGTTCGACGCTTTCTCTTTCTCACATCGCAAGGAGTTCGTCGACTGGGTGACCTCGGCGAAGCGCGCCGAAACCCGAGCGGCGCGCATTCCGAAAGTGATCGCACAGGTTCGCGCGAAGGCGAGGGTCGCCTCGCCCGGATAGCACTAGTCCTACGCGAGGCCGGCGCGCCTCATGAGTGGTCCGAGCTGCTCGGTCGCTTTCGCTCGAACTTCCTTCGCGTCCATCTTCGTCGGCACACCGTCGCGCACCAGAAATTCGCCGTCCACGAGTACATGTCGTACCGCTCGGGATCCGCCGCCGAAAAGAATTCGTGCGACGGGGTCGCCGCCAGGCCCATCCAGGCGCTGGACGTCGAGCACGACGAGGTCAGCGCGCTTTCCTTGCTCGAGCGTGCCGACTTCGGAGTCGATGCGCAGCATCTTCGCTCCCTCGCGTGTCGCGAGCCCCATCGCGTCGTAACCGCTCAATGTCCCGATGCCGCTCACGACGCGGGCCAGGAGTGTCGCAAGGCGCATCTCCTCGAATCCATCGAGCCGGTTGTTGCAGGCCGCGCCGTCGGCGCCGAGTCCGACCGTGATGCGCGCGCTCCGAAGGCGTGCCACCTGCGCGATCCCGGACCCAAGCTTCAGGTTCGACGAGGGGCAGTGCGCCACCGACGTCTTCGTCGTCCGGAGTATGTCGACCTCCGAGTCGTCGAGATGAACGCCGTGCGCGATGATCGCGCGCTCGGACGCGATGCCCGTGTCGAGCAGGTACTGCATCGGCGTGCGGCCGGTGGCCATGACCACGGCATTGCGCTCGTCCATGCTTTCGTTGGAGTGGGTATGGACAAGCAGGTCGCTCAGCTTGGCAAGCTGCGTCACCGCCTCCAGCAGCTCGCGCGTACACGAGAGCGCGAATCGAGGCATGTACACGTAGCCGATCCGTCCACTCGAGGCCTTATGCCACCGCTTGGTGAGAGCGCCGCCGGCGTCGAGCGACGCGCGAGTCGTTTCAAGGAGATTCGCGGGGACGCCCTCGCCGGTGTCCATCATCGCCTGGCCGAAGCGAGCGCGGATGCCGCTCCGCACAAGCTCCTCGGCAACGATGTCGCCGTAATGGGTGGTCCCCATGTCAAGGATCGTTGTCGTGCCCGTCGTCAACAGATCGAGCAGACCGAGGCGCACGCTCGCCCGCACCGACGCCTCGTCGTGGGCCGCCTCGAGCGGCCACACCCGTGTGCGGAGCCATCCGAGGAGTGGCATGTCCTCAGCCAGACCGCGGAAGAGCGTCTGCACCAGGTGAACGTGTGTCTGCACGATGCCCGGCATCACGACGCATCCCGAGATGTCGATGACCTCGGTGTCGGCGGGCGGCGTGACCTCGCCAATGCCCCCGATGCGAGTGCCACTCACCAGAAGGTCGCCCTGCACGGGTCGCGGCGAGTCACGAAGTGGCAGCAGGATGCCCCCCCGAAGCAGAACGCTCATGCCTGATATGCGAGGTCGCGGAGCGCCGTCGCGAGCACGCGCGTGCCCAGCACGACGTCCTCCGCCGCGGTCGCCTCTTCCGGACAGTGGGAGCGACCCCCGATGCTCGGAACGAAGAGCATCGCGGTGTTCGCTGCCGCGGTCAGGACCTGCGCGTCGTGCCCGGCGCCGCTCGTCATCTCACGCGGCTCGACGCCCGCCGCGAGCGCCGCGCGGCGAAGGACATCGGTGACACGCGGGGAGAGCGTCACGGGTGGCCGATCGCGCAGCGTCCGGATCTCCAAGGAGAGACCACGTTCGCTCGCGATCCTCTTGGAAGCATCCCCAATTTGGGTGATGAGCTCGCTCCGCCGTGCGGGATCGGGGTGTCGAGTGTCGACGGTGAATCGTGCGAGGCCGGGGACGACGTTCACCTGCGACGGTTCGACCGCCATCGTGCCGACGGTCGCGACCGCAGGATGCCCCATCCGCACGGCCGCATCCGCGATGGCGAGCGCCATTGCCGCCGCGCCGAGGAAGGCATCGCGGCGGCGGTCCATCGCCATCGCGCCGGCGTGGTCGGGCTGGCCGCGCACCGTGACTTCCAGGTGCGCCGTCCCTGCGATCGTCGTGACCACGCCGAGCCGCGGTCCGTGGTCCTCAAGAACCGGCCCCTGCTCGACGTGCAGCTCGATGAAGGAATCGAGGTCGCGGCGTACGGCCGAAGCGGCAGTCGTTGGATCGAGCTCGACCGCGCGCATCGCCTCAGCGAGCGTCACGCCGTCCGCGTCGCGCACCCGATCGGCCTCGCCCGGCTCGAGCCGGTCAGCGATCGCGCGAGCGCCCCAGAAGTTCGTGTCGAACCGGCTGCCCTCCTCCTCGCAGATCGCCACGCATTCGAGGATGCGCGTGGACCGGCCGAACCGCTGCCAGAGACTGCTCACCGCTTCGATCCCGGCGACGACGCCAAGCGCCCCATCGAGTGCGCCGCCACCGCGCACCGTGTCGATGTGCGAGCCGGTCGCGATAACCCGCCCCCCGCGCGATCCTTCGATCCGTCCCCACACGTTTCCGACAGCGTCACGCCTGGTGAGAAGCCCGGCTTCCTTCATCCACGCGGTGACGAGGTCCATCGCGGAGCTCCAAGCCGGCGAGTACAGCGGCCGGTAGATACCGCCGCGGGGAAGCGCGCCGCGTTGCGCAAGGTCGTCGAGCCGGCGCAGCAATCTGCGCTCGTCGATCCCGACGAGCTCGCGCGTCGTGGTCGCGGTCATCCTTCGGCCACTTCCCCTCTTCCGATGAATCGCCCCCGCGCGGGATTGGTTACGGTCTCAAGCTCGTTATAGACCGTGCGACCGGCCACGAGGGTGCGAACGACCTTCCCCCGGAAGGACCGTCCGACGTACGGATCGACCCCGCGTGTGTACGAGCGCTCGCGGTCGAGGGCCCACTCGCGGTCAGGATCGAAGAGCACGACGTCGGCGTCCGAGCCAGGCGCGATGGCCCCCTTGCGGGGCCAGAGGCCGAACCGCTTTGCCGGTCTCGTCGACAGACGCCAGACCGCGAAACCCGCGACCTTGCGCACATCGATGGCGCCGCTGGCACGCGCCATCGCACCGCCAAACACCGCGGGCAGGAGCGACTGGGCGCCGGCGACGCCGCCCCACGCCGCGAAGAGGTCGGCCCCGTCCTTCAGCTCCGGCGAGCAAGGCGAGTGATCCGAGGCCACGAAGTCGATCCGGCCCTCAAGTAGCGCGCGCCAGAGGCCGTCGCGGTTCCGAGCGTCGCGGATCGGCGGCGCGCATTTGAGGGCCGCACCCTGCCCGGCGAGATCGTCCTCGTCAAAGGTGAGGTAGTGCGGGCAGGTCTCCGCCGTGACATCGGTGCCCATGTCGCGGGCGGCGCCGACCGCGCCGAGCGCCTCGACCGCCGAGACATGCACGATGTGGATCCGCGCCCTGGCCTCCCGCGCCGCCGCGCACGCGCGCGCCACCGCTCGGACCTCGACGAGTGGCGGCCGCGACGATGGCCAGGCCCCGACGTCGGATCGTCCAGTGCCGCGGACGCGCGCTGTCGCCTCGCGGACGAGTGCTTCGTCCTCGCAGTGCAGCGCGACGACAAGACCCGCGTCCGCGGCCGCGCGAAGCGCCGGCACGAGATCCTCATCGCTAATCGCGGGAAACTCGGGTACTCCGCTGTCGCACAGAAACGCTTTCACGCCGACGGCGCCTCGCTCGCTCAGCTCGCGCAGGGCGCCAGGATCCACGTCGACGAGACCGCCCCAGAGCGCGAAGTCAACGACGGATGCGCGTTCGGCCGCAGCCCTCTTCAGATCGAACGAGGCACCGTCGAGGACCGGCGGTACAGAGTTGAGCGGCATGTCGAGGACCGTCGTCGTCCCGCCGGCCGCGGCCGCCCGGCTGCCGCTCGCCCAGCCCTCCCAATCCGTTCGTCCGGGCTCGTTGAAGTGCACGTGCGCGTCGACGACTCCGGGTAGCGCGAGCAGGCCCCGCGCGTCGATCTCGTGCTTCGCCGTGGAGGCGCCGGCCTCGACGAGCGCGCTGATCCGTCCGTCGCGGATCAGGATGTCGCGGGCGTAGGCCCCGTCGGAGACCACCACCGCGCCGCGAATCGCGAGGTCGGCTTTGGCGCTCACTCTTCGGTGATGCTGAAGTCCTGCGCGCCTTCCCAGAGAGCGAGTCGACCGACCTCCGCAAGATGCTCGTTGCCCTCGATGACCGTCGCGAAGTGGTTCCCGGCGAGCTGCCCCACCTTGCTCGAGAACAGCGTCGCGCCGTAGGGGAAGAGGATCTCCATCTCTGAGATGCCGCCGGGGTAGACCAGGATCTGCCCGGGCGCGGGGTGACTCGTGTGATTCTCGAAATCGACGCTGAGCCGGCGCTCGCCCATCGGGACCCAGGTCGATTCACCGCTCCAGCGACAGTGGACCAGCTTGCTTCGCAGCGGCAGGAGCTTTCGGATGGCGGCGCAGGTTTTCGGAGCGGCTCGGTCCTCGAGGCGCGCTTTGAAGGTGAAGCGTCCAGCCGTGATGCGGAGCATCGTCATCGCGGGCGTACGATACCGGCCGCTCATGGCGACCCTCTCAACACACGTCCTCGATACGGCGACTGGCCGTCCCGCGTTGGGTATCGCAGTCTCGCTGGAAAAAGACGGCGCGGTGATCGCCCGGGGTGTGACCGACGGTGACGGGCGCGTCGCGGAGCTGGCCCCTTCGCTCGCACCAGGACGTTACCGGCTCGTGTTCGAGCTCCAGGGCCGCTTCTTCCGGCGCGTCGCGCTCGACGTCGAGATCGGCTCGGAACCCAAATACCACGTCCCGCTTCTCGTCACGCCGTTCGGGCTGACGAGCTATCGCGGGTCGTGATGACCGTCGCGCCAGAGGCCCTCGCGGCGATCTTCGAGCGAGCTCCGGCGCTCGCGGAGCGGGTGCGAGGGAATGATGCCGCGTCGATCGTGGCGTCGGCTCGTTCCGAGGTCGCGCGCATGACCGAGAGCGAGCGCATCGCCGTTCTCGACGCACACCCGCGGATCGGGGCCGACCCCGTGTCGCTCTCGGCGCTCTCGCGAAGCGAGCAGGGCGGCGCCACCGACATCGCGACGATGCGCGAGCTCGCCGCGCTGAACGAAGAGTACGAGCGCAGATTCGGCTTCCGCTTCGTCGTCTTCGTCGCGGGCCGCTCGAAAGCTCAGATCGTCCCGATCTTTCGCGAACGCCTCCGGCACACGCGCGAGGTTGAGCTCGCGATCGGCATCGACGAATTTCTCGCGATCGCGGGCGATCGATTGGAGCGGATCACGTCATGACCACGACCGAGATCAGCTACGGCAAGGCCCAGGTTGTCTTCTACCGTCTCGGCGGCCACGACATCGCACCCCTCGCGGCGTCGGTCGACGTCGACGTCTTCGGAAAGCGGTTTCTCGCTGCGTATACCGAGGGCGACAATCGCGAGGTCGTCGCGACCGACACGATGAAGAACTTCGTGTACGCGATGGCGGCCGAGTACAGCGGCCGGACGCTCCTGGGGCTCTGCGCCTTCCTTGGCCGCCGCTTTCTGGAGACCTACCCGGTGATGGAGGCACTCCGCGTGTCCGCACGCGAGGTACCGCTCGACGCGGCCGCCGGCGAACGTGGCCCAAGCGACGTCCTGTTCCGCTCGACGCGCGGCGACGGCGCCGTCGCTCAGGTCGCCGTCGACGCGATCGGCGGAAAGCCCGAGATCACCGGCGCGCGCAGTGGCTGGGAAGACATGCTGCTGGTGAAGACGACGGGGAGCTCATTCGCGACGTTCGCCCGAGACGACTTCACGACTCTGCCGGAGCTCACCGACCGCCCGCTGACGATCGGCCTATCCGTGTATTGGCGCTACCGCGATCTGGTTGACGGGGTCGCCGAGGGCCCCGGTTTTCTCGGCCCGCGAGCCGTACGCGACGAGATCGAGCGCATCTTTCACGAGTTCAACAGCCGCTCGATCCAGCATCTGGTGCACGAGATCGGCGCTCGCTTGTTCGGGGCGCACACGCAACTTCAAGAGATCGAGTTCGTATCCGAGAACCACACCCCCGACCATGTCCGGGACGGCACCGGTGGCGTGAAGATATTCGCCGCACCGAGAGGGACCTTCGGAAAAATCGGCCTGGTTCTCAGGCGATGAAGCGGCGGCTTCATTACGGGGCTTCATCCCCCGCGTAGACTCGCAAAGTAAGGAAGAACCAGCTTCTGGGCCCCGCGCGGGTGTTGATCGTCGTCGATCAACCACTGGCGAACCTCGTCGCTCTGGCCCTGAATCACGGCAAATACCTCACGCGGATCGACCACGACCCGAGGAGCGCGCGGACCGAGCTCGAGGCCTGGCGACCGCACCTCCTCCTCGTGGACCTCGACGCTCACGACCCCGAGTCGATCGGCCTCATCGGTCAGCGCGTTGAGAACCGACGGATTCCGACGATCGTCTTCAGCGAGCGAGGTGATCTCAAGACGAAGCTCACCGCATTCGATCAAGGCGCCGACGACATCATCACCGTGCCGTTCGTGCCTGAGGAGCTCGTGGCGCGGACGCTCGCGCTGATGCGGCGGAGCTATGGCGACGGCATTGCCTTCATCCCCGTGATCACCGTCGCCGGCCTGGAGATCGACCTGCTGAACAAGCATGTGAAGGTCGGCAGGCTCCGCCCCGAGCTGACCGCCATGGAGCAGGCACTGCTCTATCTCCTCGCGTCAAATGCCGGTCAGACGCTGGGGCGCGAAGAGATCCTGGATGCGCTTTGGGGCTCGGATTACATCGCGGGGAGCAATATCGTCGATCGCCACGTGCGAAACCTACGGCTGAAACTGAAGGATCATTGGCGAAATCCTCGATTCATTGGAACCGTCCCGGGAAAGGGATACCGCTTCCTCCCGTCCGTGAGTTCGCGTCATGACAGGGCGTTATCCCGGGCGTAGACCTCCTTCGTGGCAGTCGTCAACGGGCGCACCCGCGCGGACACCACGTTTTCCAAACGCGAAGCTCCCCGCGTGCTGATCGTCATGAACGAGACCCTTGGGAATCTCGTGGCCGTGACTCTGCGGCACGGGCCGTATGAGACGGAGAGGTCCACGAACGCCCAGGAGTGCCGCGATGTGCTCCGCGACTGGAATCCCCACATGGCCTTTATCGATCTCGATCTGTTCGAGCCGTTCATCGACATCGTTGGGCGCGGGCTGACCCATGGTCAGATGCCCATCCTCGCGTTCACCCGGCGACGCGATACCGCGCTAAAGCTGAGCGCCTACGAGCGGGGAGCCGACGACATCATCGAGGTGCCGTTCACGCTTGACGAGATCGTGGCTCGCCCGTTCGCGCTCATGCGGAGAGCGCACGGCATCCCCGTCACTATCGTGCCGAAGATCAAACTTGACGGGCTCGAGGTGGACCTGCTCTCGCAGCGAGTTAGCGTCGGCGGCCGCGAGCTTCAGCTCACGCCGATCCAGCAGACCCTGCTGTATCTGCTTGCCGCGAATGCCGGAAGGGCTTTGAGCCGCGAAGACCTCCTGTCGAGCATCTGGGGAAGCGAATTCGAGATCGAGAGCAACGTGGTCGATCGTCACATCCGCGAGCTCCGTGTGAAACTTGACGATGAGTGGCGCGCGCCCCGTTTCATCGAGACCGTCCCCGGCGCGGGCTACCGGTTCAAGGCACAGGAGCCTGTGGGCGACGCCGCGAAGTAAAGCCCCGACGCAACCAATCAGCGATGAAGCGCTGTAATGACTGTGGGTCTTCTTGGTGCTGCAGTAGTTCGACGACGCGGTAACGGAACGGTGTCGGCCACGCGCATTGGGGGAGGATGAACCTGTCGACTCGAGACATCGTCCACTGGGAGTGCCACTCGCCTGAGCATCGTGTTCTCCATTCCCGTCACGGGAACGGGGGCCTGACGATTCACGAGGGCGCATGGGCGTACTGCGATGGGGCTGGTGCGAATGACGCGCACCGGTGGTCGCCGACCGGAGGCGTGGCGCTCGAATCGCTCGTCCGCTGGACCGCACCGAACGGCGCGCCGGTGGAAGGTGTACGACCACTCACCGTCACTGCGACGAACGGGAGTCCGAAGGCTTCGCGAAGGACGTCTGGAGTCCGCCAGACCTAATCTCCCGCTCTCAAGGACCGTGGAATACCAGCTTCGGCACTACCGGATTCGGGCGGGAGGCATGGAACCTTTCCTCGAGGCCTGGCTCCGCGGCGTATATCCGCTCCGCCGCAAGTTCGGTTTCACGTTCGCCGGCGCGTGGCGCGTCGAGGGAGCGAACGAGTTCGTATGGATCATCGGTTACGACGGACCCGACGGATTTGCCGCCGCTGATAAGCGGTACTACGCGTCAGAAGAACGCAAACGCATGTCGCCGGACCCGGCGCAGTACATCGAGGCGCCGGTAAGCAAGATGATGAAGAGCGTGCTGCCCGAGTAAGTTCCGACCCGGGTTCGGAGATCGACCGAACGCGCCTGATGATCGAGATGACGACATTTGTCGAAGTCCGAGCGCAAGGCTCATCCCGCCGGATTCGCGTCCTATTCTCGGAGACGACTTCGGGCGACCGGACGGGAGGGGATCGATGGCCACCATTGATCGCAACGAATTTCTGAGAGGCGCGCTGGCAGCGGGAGCCGCGTCGTTCGCGAACTCGGTCGCAACCAACTACACGGCTCATCTCGAGCCCTCGCCCGAGGTGCACGAGCTCGCGAACGTGGTGCGGCTTCTCGATGCGGCACGTGACCGGCTGGTCGGAGCGCTCCCGCAGGGGCAAGGGCCCCAGGGGCAGGGGCCCCTGATGGGGCAGGGGCCCCAGGCCGGGATCGACCCGGACGTGGTCGCGGCGCTCGAGAGCATCAAGTTGAAAGCGCGAGCCATCGCGGGACACGTGGAGACGGCGCTACCGCTCGGCTAGTCCTCGCGCGCGGGTAGCGCCGCGGCGATCACGTCGCGAATCGACGCGAGCCCTTGCTCTTTGACGTATGCCGCCAGGCCTTCGATGACCTTGAGCGGCGCGAGCGGGTCAGCGAAGGTGGCCGTGCCGACCTGTACCGACGAGGCGCCCGCCATGAGGAACTCGAGCGCGTCCTGCGCATTCGTGACGCCACCCGCGCCGATGATCGGGATGCTGACCGCCTGCGCGACCTGATACGTGATGTGCACGGCGATGGGTCTGATTGCCGGACCCGAGAGCCCGCCGCTCCCGGTCCCGAGGATCGGGCGTCGCCGGCGCGTGTCGATGCGCATCCCAAGGACGGTGTTGATCGCGGTGAGCGCGTCGGCGCCCGCCTGCTCGCACGCGCGCGCGACGGCAACGACGTCCGGCGCGTTGGGCGTGAGCTTCACGATGACGGGGAGGTCCGTCTCCGCCTTGACCGCGCGGGTCACCTCCGCGGCTAGGTCCGGATCGCAGCCGAACAACATGCCGCCCTTGACGTTCGGGCACGACACGTTGATCTCGTAGGCGACGACCCCTGGCGTCCCGGTCATCTCGTGGACCACGTAGACGTAGTCATCGACGCTGTACCCCGCGACGTTCACGATGACCGCGACGCCGAGCTCAGCCCACGCTTTTCCATACTTCCGGGCGACCTCGGCGGCACCCGGATTCTCAAGACCGATCGAATTGAGGATGCCGGACGGCGTCTCCGCGATCCGGTATTGCGGATTCCCGGGACGCGCGGCCGGCGTCGTGCCCTTGTTGACGATCGCGCCGAGCCGCGACACATCGATGAGCTCGGCGTACTCGACGCCCTGCCCGAACGTTCCCGAAGCCGTCATCACCGGGTTCTTCAGACGAAGACCGCGCGCCACTTCGACCTCGAGATCGACGCCGAGCTCGGGATAGGAAAGCGACGCAGCGCGGGGGTCTTCCGAGCGAGCGGCCCCTGAACGGCGGTCCACCGCGATCCCACGAGGGGCCGAGCGAGGAAGACCCACGCGATGCGGCGCGTCGGTGTCGAGAGCCTCACGGAGCTTGTTCCCGAGATCGGATGGCGCGCGGCCTTCGTCTGGCTGCCCCGTTACGGCTTCGGCGATCGTCGCATCGTCGAGCTCGGCGAGCTCAGTGAGGTCCTCGTCAGCTTCGCCGTCGGCGGCATCCTCCAAGGACTCTTCTATGGATTTGCTGACGTCGATCGGCCGCTCAACCTTCTTGCGGAACCGGCGCCACGGCATCAGACGAGACCTACCGTTGCAGGCTCGCCCTGGTCGAATGCGACATCGCCGAGACCGAAGACCGGTCCTTCGCGGCAGACGCGCGCGTTGCCCTGTGCGGTCACGATCACGCAGGCGCGGCACACACCCATCGCGCACCCCATGTGCTGCTCTACGGCGATCTGCGTCTCGAGCAGTGCGGCGCGGCCCGGATATGTTGCCGCGGCTCGCTCGGCCTCCTCGCGAAGTCGCCCGAGCGCGGCAAGCATCGGCCAAGGACCACACGCACATACCTGATCGGCCCACTCCAGCAGCGGACGGATCGCATCCGTGACCCGACCCTTGATCCCGAAGGAGCCGTCCTCGGTGGTCGTGACGTATTCGACCGTCGGGGGAAGACGATCGCTGGGCCAGAGGTGCGCGACCGATCGTCCGCCCATGAGGAGCGTGACGTTACGCCGACCGGACTCGTGCTCTGCCAGCACCCGCATCGGTGCGATGCCGGTTCCCCCGGCGACGAGCAACAGATTTCGCGTCGACCGGTGGATGACAAACGACGAACCGAGCGGCCCGAGTAGATCGAGCCGGTCGTCCTCGCGCCGCGAGGCGATCCACTCACCACCCGCGCCGAGCGCTTTCACGATCAGCTCGATTTCGCCGTCCGCGCGGTCGATCCGATTGAACGAGTAGGGCCGGCGTAGCAACGGCTCGAAGGAGAAACCCGGGCGGACGTGCACGAACTGTCCGGGGCGTGCTTGACCCGCGATCCCGGGGGCGACGATCCGCAAAACCGTGCCGAGCTGTCCGATCTCGGCCCTCGCGATGACGCGTCCGTCCTCGAGGATCAAAGGGGGACTCCGACGGCGAACGTATAGCCATCCGGATCCTCGAGTACGCAGTCGCGCCAACCGTGCGGCCAGTCGCGCACCGAGACCGCGACGGTGAATCCTCCGTCGCGAGCGCGCTTCTCTGCCGCGTCGGGGTCGATGCCCAGAATGCGGATCTCCGCCCCGAGCCCACGCCTCGAGTCCTCGCGCAGGCGCGAAGCCCACGGCATGTGCGCGTAGGTGTGGTCGGCGTGCAGCTGAAGCCGCACGCCGTCGCGCTCGAAGGCGGCGAAGTCTTCGTCTGAATAGAGAAGACGCAGGTCAAGCACGGCGGTATAGAAAGGCACGCTACGAGCGACGTCGCGAACGATGAGGTTCACGCTGAGGCCGGAGAGGGCGCGGCCGTAATCGGCGGCGCTCATCCATGGCTCGGTCTTCCGCTTTTTCACTTCGTCGCGCCGCCCCTCATGTCAATCCGCCGTCGTCGTTGCCACCGCCTGGGGCGCGCGGTACTCCGCGAGCGGGGCGACGGTGGTCGTCACGGCACTCGCGCGAAGGGCCGTGACCACGGCGAGCGCCGTGTCCAGCGACGTCAGGCACGGTACGCGGGCTTCGACTGCGGCACGTCGAATGAGGAAGCCGTCGCGGTCGACGGTCCTCCCGAGCGTTGGCGTGTTGATCACGGCAGCGCACTCGCCCGAGCGGATCAGGGTCAAGATGTCCTGGCTTCCCTCGGCGAGCTTCCGCACCTCGGTCACGTCGACGCCGAGGGAGCGGACGAGCGCGGCCGTGCCGGATGTCGCGACCAGGTCGTACCCCAGCCAGTGGAAGCCCTCGATGATCGGAACGACCTCGGACTTGTCCTTGTCCGCGACGGTGACGAGGATCTTCCCGCTTCGCGCGGGCGCGAGACCCGCGGCGACAAGCGACTTCCAGAGCGCGGGCGCGAACGAGCGGTCGATCCCCATGACCTCCCCCGTGCTCTTCATCTCAGGCCCCAGATACGTGTCGACGTCCAGCAGCTTGGCCATCGAGAACACCGGCGCTTTGAGCGCGACGAGCGCTCCGGTCGGCCAGATTCCATCGGCGCGGGTGTAACCCTCGGCGGAAAGTGACGATCCAAGCGCGATCGCGACCGCGAGCTTCACCAGCGGGACCCCCGTGACCTTGGTGAGGAACGGCACGGTCCGACTGGCGCGTGGATTCACCTCGAGCATCCAGACCCGGCCGCTCTCGACGATGAACTGGATGTTGAGGAGTCCCTTCACCGGGAGCGCTTCCGCGATCCGGCGGGTAAGCGCGACGATCTCGTCGCGCTCCGCCGGGAGCAGGTTCTGCGCCGGATAGACCGCGTAGCTGTCGCCCGAGTGGACGCCGGCACGCTCGATGTGCTCCATGATCCCCGCGACGAGCGTCTCACGGCCGTCGGAGACCGCGTCGACCTCGACCTCCTTGCCGCGCAGGTACTTGTCGACGAGCACGCGGCCCGTGCCCGCTTCGAGCGCCGAACGGAAGTACCGCTCGAGATCCTCCGGACCGTAGGCGATCTCCATACCGCGACCGCCGAGCACGTAGCTCGGGCGGACGAGCACCGGGTACCCGATCTCGGCCGCGACGGCGAGGGCCTCGGTCGGCGACGATGCGGTGCCGCCCGGCGGCTGCGGGATGCCGAGCGCGTCGGCGAAGTCGTGGAAGCGGCGACGGTCCTCGGCGAGGGCGATGGCGTCCGCTGAGGTCCCCGCGATCTCCCCGCCCATCGCGGCGAGCCGATCCGCGAGGTTGAGCGCGGTCTGCCCGCCGAACTGCGCGAGAACGGGTATGGGCGCGCCCTCATTCTCCAGCACCGCGGCGATGGACTCCTCGTCCAACGGATCGAAGTAGAGGCGTGCGGACGCGTCGAAGTCGGTGGAGACCGTCTCGGGGTTGCTGTTGACCATGATCGGCGCGACGCCGTTCTCGCGGAGCGCGCCCGCAGACTGCACGCAGCAGCAGTCGAACTCGATGCCCTGCCCGATGCGGATCGGGCCGCTGCCAAGAATCACCGCCTTGGGACCGGTGAGCGGAATGGCTTCGTTCTCCTGCTCGTAGGTCGAATAGAAATACGGGGTGACGGCTTCGAACTCGGCCGCGCATGTGTCGACCATCTTGTAAACGGGACGGATCCCCCATTGCGTGCGCAGGCGCCGCACGTCGGCGGGCAGCATTCCGGTAAGCGTCGCGATGTCCGAGTCCGCGAAGCCCATGCGCTTCGCGGCGCGAAGGAGCGCCGGTGTCGGCGTCCGTCCCTGAAGATCGTCCTCCGCGAAGCGGACGATTCGCGCGATCTTGCGCAGGAACCAACGGTCGATGCGCGTGCGGTCATGAATGAGCTCGATCTGGGCGCCGCGCCGCAGCGCCGCGAAGAGTCTCCAGAGACGATCGTCGGTCGGCTGACCGGATAGGAACCGGTCGACGTATGCGGTGGGTTCGGTGACATCCACCCATGCCGGCGCCTCCCACAGCAGCCCCTGCCCCTTGACCTCGAGAGAGCGCAACGCTTTCTGCAAGGCCGCTTCGAACGACCGGTCGATGGCCATGACCTCGCCGGTTGCTTTCATCTGCGTGCCGAGCGTCCTGTCCGCGGCGGCGAACTTGTCGAAGGGCCATCTGGGGATCTTCACGACGACGTAGTCCAGCGCTGGCTCGAAGGCGGCGGTCGTCTTCTTCGTCACCGCGTTCGGTATCTCGTGAAGCCGCTTGCCGATCGCGATCTTGGCGGCGACGCGCGCGATCGGGTACCCGGTCGCCTTGGAGGCGAGCGCGGAGCTTCGCGAGACCCGCGGGTTCACCTCGATAACGAAGTACGGCACCTGAGCCTCGGGGTCACTGGTCGGCGAGCGGTCGGGGTCGAGCGCGAACTGCACATTGCAGCCGCCCTCGATCCCGAGGGCGCGGATGATCCGCAGCGCCGCCGAGCGGAGCATCTGGTACTCCTTGTCGGTGAGCGTCTGCGACGGTGCGACGACGATCGAGTCCCCGGTGTGCACGCCCATGGGATCGAGGTTCTCCATATTGCAGACCGTGATGCACGTGTCGGCGCCATCGCGCATCACCTCGTACTCGATCTCCTTCCAGCCGAGGAGTGATCGCTCGACGAGCACCTGGCCGATGGGCGAGGCCGCGACCCCGGTCGTCACCCGAGCGGTGAGCTCCGCCGCGTCGTTCGCGACGCCACCGCCGGTCCCGCCGAGCGTGAACGCAGGACGGACCACGAGCGGGTAGCCGACGCGCGCCGCGAACGCGAGCGCGTCGTCGACCGACTGCGCGGTGACCGATTCGGGCACGGGCTCGCCGATCGATAGAAGGAGCTGCTTGAACGCCTCGCGATCCTCGGCCTGCTGGATCGCCGAAAGGGGCGTCCCCAGAAGGCGGACGCCGTAACGCTCGAGCACCCCCGTCTCCGCGAGCTCCACCGCGAGGTTGAGCCCGGTCTGTCCGCCGAGCGTCGCGAGAAGGCCGCTTGGGCGCTCCTTTTCGATGATCCGCTCCAGGACGCCGACGGTGAGCGGCTCGAGGTAGGTCACGTCCGCGACACCGGGGTCGGTCATGATCGTCGCGGGGTTCGAGTTGACGAGGACGGTCTCGATGCCTTCCTCGCGTAGCGCGCGGCAGGCCTGCGTCCCGGCGTAGTCGAACTCGGCGGCCTGGCCGATGAGGATCGGCCCGGAGCCGATGATGAGGACTTTCAAATATCGAGCCACCCGCCGCCCATTGGCACGCAGCGGCCGCCGACTCGAACACCCGTGATCGCCGCACCGCCCCGATCGACCTCGATGTCGAGGATGCTCGGGCGGCCGATTTCGAAGCCTTGCTCGACACGGATCCGCGTTGTGGACGCCACCTGCACCAGATCGTGGACCACCAGGTACGCGCCGAGTGGGCCCTGGGCGGCTCCGGTCGCGGGGTCCTCGTCGATGCCCACGCCGTGGGCGAACATGCGTCCGTGCACGTGGGATCCGGATCGCTCGGCGCTCACGGCGAAGACGTAGACGTGCGCGTCGAGCGCGCCCAGGCGGCGAGCTCGACGGACAGCCTTCAGATTGGCGAGCGGGACGAACAGGAACGGCAGGCCCGATGATCCGACCTGGATTGGTACATCGCTGCGCACTTCCTCGACCGCAAGGCCGAGAGCCTCGGCGGCGACCTTCCGGGTGACCGTCGTCCCCGTGAACGTCGGAAGGGGCTGCTCCATCTGGACGAAGCCCTCGCGCAGGGTCACGCGGATGACTCCGACACCCTCCTCCAGCCGGGTCGCCCCGTCTTTTCCGTCGGCCAGAACGTATGCCGTGCCGAGGGTGGGATGCCCGGCGAACGGAAGCTCTGTGTCCGGCGTGAAGATGCGTACGCGATGGTCGGCGGCAGCGGAGCTCGGTTTGACTACGAAGGTGGTCTCCGAGAGGTGGAGCTCCTTCGCGATCGCCTGCATCGTCTTGTCGTCGAGCCCGGCCGGCTCGCGAAAAACCGCGAGGGGGTTGCCTCCGAACGCGCGGTCCGTGAAGACGTCAACAAGCCGGTAGTCGTAGCGGGTCATTTGCGCGCCACCGACGAACGAACGTCGTTCATGAAGGCGTCGAAGACCGGCTCGTTGTCTTTCGGGCCAGGCGCGCCCTCGGGGTGGTACTGGTAGGTGCGGATCGGGAGTCGCTCGTGCGCGAGGCCTTCGACGGAACCGTCGTTCAAGTTCCGTGATGACACGGCGAAACCCGAGTCCGAGGGGATGGAGGGCTCATCGACCTGGAACTCGTGGTTCTGGCTCGTGATCACGACTCGTCCGGTGCGGAGGTCCTGCACCGGATGGTTCGCGCCGTGGTGACCGAACGGTAGGCGTGACGTCGTCGCCCCGATCGCCCGGCCGACGAGCTGGTGGCCGAGGCAGATACCCAGGATCGGAAGAGCGCGGTTCAGCCCACGCGAGGACGCGGCATCGAGCAGCGTCCGTGTCGCGGCCACGATCTGCGGGATCGCGGCGGGGTCACCGGGTCCGTTCGAGATGACGATGCCGTCCGGCGACCACGACAGGATCTCGCGTGCCATCGCGGTCGCGGGAAATACCCTCACCGTCGCGCCTTTCTGCACGAGGCAGCGAACCTGGTTCTCCTTCACGCCTGTGTCCAGAAGCGCGACCTTCGGCCCGCTGCCGACCTGCCGCTCCAGCCCGGTGGATTCGACGACAAGCGGCTTCGCGGCGAGCGGCTGGATCGACCGTGCGGTGGCCACCGCTTCGCGGGCGATGTCCTCGCTTTGCGAGCGGTGCGGCGGGACCTGGAGGATCGCGCCGCGGAGGGTGCCTTTGGCGCGGAGGCGACGGACGAGGGCGCGCGTATCGATGCCGGCGAGTCCGGGGACGCCGTACACGCGCAGGTACGCCTCGAGATCGATCGTCCCTTCGCGGCACGTGCCGACGAGCTCGCGGACGATGAGACCTTCGACCCATGGGCGCCGGCTCTCGGCGGCGCGCTCGAAGGTCCCGTAGTTGCCGATGAGCGGGTAGGTCAGGACGACGATCTGTCCGTTGTACGAAGCGTCCGACGCGATCTCCTGATAGCCGGTCATCGCCGTGTTGAACACGACCTCGCCCGACGCCGGCGATCCCTCACCGAACGCCTCTCCCCACCACGTGGAGCCGTCCTCCAGCCCGAGGACCGCCGCTCTGGCCATCGGTGCATAACTATACGTTTCCGGTGCATAAAGATGCAATTGTCCTTCGAGCTCAGCGACGGCTGATCGCTTCGGCGGCACGTTGTCCTCCTCCGCGTTTCGTTAAACCGAGGCCGGCGATATCGACCCTTCCGATCAAAGATCGCCCCATCAAGGGGGTGTTCTTCCCGAGCGAAAAGAACGACTCGGGCGTGACGACCCACTCCGCTTGCGTGTCGATCGTGAGGTGGTCGCCCTCTGGCAGCTCAACCCCAAGTACTCGCGCTGGTCCGGTGGTCAGCGCAGCGATGACCGTCGTGAGCGGAGCCCAGCCGGCGCGTACGCCGCCAAGGATGAGCGGAACAGCCGTCTCGAGGCCGGAGATACCGAACGCCGCTTGATCGAACTCAACGTCTTTCCTTGTCGACGCGTGCGGGGCGTGGTCGGTCGCGATCGCGTCGACAGTCCCATCCGCGAGTCCCGCCCAGAGCGCGCGAACGTCGCCTAGTGTGCGAAGCGGCGGATTGACCTTGGTCGACGAGTCGTACGGCACACCGCGCAGCCCCTCGTCCTCGACCTCCCACGCGAACGCGCGTGAACCCGCGACCCACTCGTCGGTCAGCGCCAGGTGATGAGGCGTGATGTCGCACGTGACCGGAACGCCGTCGGCTTTGGCACGGCGCACCAGCTCGATCGATCCGGCTGTGGAGACATGGGTCAGATGCAAACGCGCTCCGGTCATCCGCGCGAGCGTGATATCGCGGGCAACGGCGGTCTCCTCGGCGGCCGCAGGCATGCCAGGAAGTCCGAGGCGCGCGGAGACCGCACCTTCGTGCATCACGCCCTTCGCCGAGAGCGCCGTATCCTGCGGATGCTCGATGACGACGCGTCCGGCCGAGCGGGCGTATTCGAGTGCGCTTCGGAAGAGACGAGGGTCGTCCACGGGGCTGCCGTCGTCGGAGAAGGCGACGGCGCCGGCTTCGGCGAGCTCCACAAGATCCGCGAGCTCCTTGCCTTTGCGGCCCCGCGTGATCGAGGCGATCGGCCAAACGCGTCCGCCCTCGGCCCAGCCCGGCGCTCGAGCGTAGATCTCTTTCACGAGCGCGGGTGTATCGATCGCGGGATCCGTGTTGGGCATTGCACAGACGGTCGTGAATCCGCCGTGCAGCGCGGCGTGCGCCCCGGTTGCAAGCGTTTCCGATTCCTCAAAGCCCGGCTCGCGCAGGTGCGCATGGAGATCCATGAACCCTGGTGTCTCGATGTATCGACCCTCGAGCTTCATACCCTCTCCTCGACCGCTGCCGCGGTGCCAACTCCCACGAGCAGGTAGAGCAGCGCCATTCGCACAGCGACGCCGTTCGTCACCTGGGTCTCGATGAGCGAGCTACTTCCATGGGCGACGGCCGCGTCGATCTCGATGCCTTCATTCATCGGCCCGGGATGCATCACCGGCGCGTGAGGCCGCATGCGCGCGACCCGATCGGCCGTGAGTCCCCAGACGCGCGAATACTCACGAAGCGATGGCAGAAGTCCCGATTCCTGTCGTTCCCGCTGAAGCCGGAGCGCGATCACTGCGTCGGCGCCCTCGATCGCGCGGTCCAGCTCGGGCTCGTAGGTCACACCGGGCGGGAGCTGTCCGCATCGCCACGCCGTCGGGATGAGCGTCGGCGGCCCAGAGAGGGTGATGCGAGCGCCGAGCGGGACGAGCGTGTTGATGTCCGAGCGGGCCACGCGGCTGTGCAGGACGTCGCCGACGATGACCACGCGCTTCCCATCGAGATCGCCCAGCGCGTCACGGAGGGTGTACGCGTCGAGAAGCCCCTGCGTCGGGTGGGCGTGCCAGCCATCGCCGGCATTGATGACGGCCGCGTCGGTCCGCTGCGCGACGAAGTAGGGCGCGCCCGACGACGCGTGCCGCATCACGACGACGTCGCCGCCGAGCGCTTGGAGCGTGCGCACCGTGTCGTACAGCGATTCGCCCTTCTCGACGGACGATCCGCTCGCGGTGATGTTGGTCACGTCCGCGGACAACGCTTTCGCCGCGAGCTCGAACGAGACGCGAGTGCGGGTCGATGCCTCCGCGAAAAAGAGGATCACTGTGCGTCCGCGAAGCGGAGGCGCGCGGCGGATGGGTCGCTGAAGGATTTCGATCATGGCCCGCGTCTGATCGAGAACCGCCTCGATCTCGTCTCGGGACCAGTCATCCGTATCGAGCACGTGACGCCGGTTCCACTTCATGCCGGCACCCTCGTGACGATCTCGACCTCGTCGCGGCCGTCAACCTCGGCGAGATGCACTCGGATGTCGTCGGCCGGCGCGGTCGGGACGTTCTTGCCGACAAAGTCGGCGCGGATCGGGAGCTCGCGGTGCCCCCGGTCGACAAGGACCGCCAGGCGGATGGCGCGGGGACGGCCGTAGTCGACAAGCGCGTCCATCGCGGCGCGGACGGTCCGGCCCGTGAAGAGGACATCGTCGACCAGGACGACCACACGTCCGTCGACGGAGAACGGGATCTCCGACTCGCGGACGACCGGCGCGTATCCGATTCGAGTGAGGTCGTCGCGGTAGAGCGTGATGTCTATCGCGCCGAGGGGAACGTCCACGCCCTCGTTCGCACGGATGGCCGCCTGGATACGGGCCGCCAGCGCGTCACCCCGCGCGCGAATACCGATGATGGCGAGAACGGAGAGGTCACGGTCGCGCTCGACGATCTCGTGCGCGATCCGCGTGATGGCCCGGCGGACATCGTCCGCCGCGAGTAGCGTGGTCGTTCGGCGCTCCTTCCCGGCCTCACAGGACCGGTCCTTAAAGGGTGGTGGCGCTATTCCGGATTATAGGAAGGATTGATGAGACTGCATTGCGCGCGGGCTGGCACGCTTCGAGCGGTAGCGTAGGCCGCCGTGCGGATCATCCTCGCGATCCTCTGCGTGGTCCTCTTGGGTGTGGTCGCCGTCACCGCGTCGGGTTCGTCGCCCGAGAGCGCGAGCCCAGTGGCGGCCCCCCGGTATACGCCGATGCCGGCCGTCGCAACGACCCCGCCCGATGTGGGCGCCCGCGCGGCACGGACGTATATGCGGCTTTGGGCGCGGTTCTCGCCGCCGATCGAGGGCACCGAGATCCCGAGCGACCCCGATCTCCTGCCCGGGGCGCCGCGCGACTACCGGGGCGGGATCCACGAGGGGATCGACTTCCCCGCTCCGACGGGAACGCCGGTGCTCGCCGCCGCGAGCGGGATCGTGGCGCGCGTCGATTCGAGTTTCCTCGATTGGAACCGTGAGCAGCAGGAGATCGCGCTCTACGAGGCGCTCTCCCTCGGATACACACCCGCAGCAACACTCGACCGCATCCGCGGACGGCAGGTCTGGATCGACCATGGCAAGGGCCTGATCACGCGCTATGCGCATCTTTCCGCGGTCGAGCCGCTCGTCGTGGGCCAGACGATCGAAGCGGGCACGCTGATCGGCGAGGTGGGGAGCTCAGGCTACCCGCAGGGAGGACCGCATCTCCACTTCGAGGTACGCATAGGTGACGATTTTTACGGCGATGGCTTGGACGGCAACGTGCTGGTCCGCGCCGTGTCCCGACTCTTCCGCTAGGACGCCGCGGCTGCTCCGTCGAGGTAGCAGCTCGCGCAGACCCGCTCATCCCCGATTTCGCTCAGGTACCCGATCCCGCTGCAGCGGTCGCAGCGTCCCTCGACCGGCTTCCGCCCGGTCACGCGGTCACCCAGGCGGAGCCACGTGTTTACGGCGCGCTCGCATTCTTTGTCGATCACGGAATTGCGGTTCGCCGCAATTGGAGTGCCACGGCGGCTTCCTAACGGAGGCCGCGGGCCGTCGTTACCGAGCCGTTGCTTAGCGGAGGCCGGTTCTGCGGGCGCGGAGCGCCGCCTCGAGGACGACTTCGACCGACTCCGATGCCAGAGGGGCCGGCAGTCCTCGGAAGATGCCGATCTCGGCGACCTTGTCCTTTTCTGGCGAGTCGTACCACCACGAGAGGTGGCTCACCTCGCACATGTAGACGTAAGCCGTGGTGCTCTTCGGTGTCTGGTAACGGATCGCGCCCAGGAGGTCCAGACGGGGCGGAACGATTCGCGCCGAGTCCCAGAGCTCGCGCTTGGCGACCTCCAAGATCGTCTCGCCGGCTTTCCGTCCGCTCGTGGGAAAGTGCCAGCCGGCGGAGTCTGGCTTGCGGATCCAGACGGTGAGCTCGCCGTAGAAGGCGATGATCATCGCGAGCTGCGCGGACGCGGGTGGGTACTCGCGGAAGGTGTTGTCTCGCCGAGAAACGAATGAGTGTTCGGCCACTTTGCCGCACACTATGCAAGGGAAGAAGCGAGCGTCAATAGCGCGG
>Ga0209806_1000057_pt1 | contig 58034 bp, 51 predicted proteins | sample GraSoiAngelo_152_FD_186166 | JGI IMG/M metagenome (GOLD analysis project Ga0209806, IMG submission 186166) | Grasslands soil microbial communities from the Angelo Coastal Reserve, California, USA - 14_1009_12_30cm (SPAdes) (version 2) | ecosystem: Environmental > Terrestrial > Soil > Grasslands ... | reverse complement strand
GACGGTGCGCGCAACGTCTGTGCGCCGCGTGCTCGAGACCGAAGCAGTCTGAGGTGGGGGAGCGATGAACGGGTACAACTTCACGGATCGGGTGCGCAAAGTCCTCCAAATGGCGCGGGAGGAAGCTGCGCGGCTGCACCACGAGTACGTGGGGACCGAGCACATCCTGCTGGGGCTGATCCGCGAAGGCGAAGGCGTCGCGGCTGCCGTCCTGACGAATCTCAACGTCGACCTCGAAGAGATCCAGCAGAAGATCGAGGAGACGGTGAAGAAGGGCAAAGCGGCCGCCGCCGCCGGGCCCGACCTGCCGTACACCTCCCGGGCCAAGAAAGTGCTCGAGCTCGCGATGAGCGAGGCGCGCGAGTTGAACCACTCCTATGTCGGCACCGAGCATTTGCTGCTCGGTCTGCTGCGGGAGGAGAAGGGGATCGCGGCGCAGGTCCTGACCGACGCGGGCGTCAACCTGGAGCAGGCGCGCGCCGAAACGCTGCGGCTGCTCGGCAGCGAGATGCCTTCGGGGCCGACGCCTGCCGGCACCAGCGCGCAACCCGCGAGCCCCAAGAGTGAGAAGAAGTCGAAAACCCCGGCGCTCGATCACTTCTGCCGCGACCTGACTCAGCTCGCGGCCGAAGGCCAGCTCGATCCCACGATCGGGCGGCAGAAGGAGATCGAGCGGGTGATGGAGATTCTGTCGCGCCGGAAGAAGAACAATCCGGTGCTGATCGGCGAGCCGGGTGTGGGGAAGACGGCGATCGTGGAGGGGCTCGCCCAGCTGATCGCGAGTGGCCAGTGCCCCGACGCCCTCAAGGATCACCGGGTGTTGTCGCTCGACATGGCGGCGGTGATCGCCGGCACCAAGTACCGCGGCCAGTTCGAGGAGCGGCTCAAGGCGATCATCAACGAGATCGCCCAGAACCGCAACATCATCCTGTTCATCGATGAGCTGCATACGCTGGTGGGGGCGGGGGCCGCGGAAGGCGCGGTCGATGCGTCGAACATGCTCAAGCCGGCGCTCGCCCGGGGCGAGCTGCAGTGCGTCGGCGCTTCCACGCTGAACGAGTATCGCAAGTACATCGAGAAGGACGGCGCGCTCGAGCGGCGCTTCCAGACCGTGATCGTCGATCCGCCCACCGTGGACGAGACCATCGAGATCCTGAAGGGGCTGCGGAAGCGGTACGAGGAGCACCACCGGGTGATCATCCCGGACGAGTCGCTCGATGCGGCTGCCAAGCTGTCGGAGCGCTACATCACCGACCGCTTCCTGCCCGACAAGGCGATCGACGTGATCGACGAGGCGGGCGCGCGGGCTCGGCTCGCGGCTCAAGTGCCGCCGCCCGAGGTCGCCGCGCTCAAGGACAAGCTCGAGCACATCAACGGCGAGAAGGAGGGCGCGGTCCGCGACCAGAACTTCGAGCGGGCAGCGAGCTTGCGCGACCAGGAGCGCGAGCTCCAGTCTGACATCCGCCGCAAGCAGGAGGCGTGGGAGAAGGAGCGGGCCACGCACCGGCCCACGATCAGCGAAGAAGGCGTCGCGTTCATCGTCTCGCGCTGGACGGGGATTCCCGTGACCCGGCTGCAGGAAGCCGAGACGGCCCGGCTGCTCCGGATGGAGGAGGAGCTACACCAGACGGTCGTCGGCCAGGACGAGGCGATCACGGTGATCTCGCGGGCCATCCGGCGAAGCCGGGCCGGCCTGAAGGACCCGAAGCGGCCGATCGGCTCGTTCATCTTCTCCGGTCCCACCGGCGTCGGGAAGACCGAGCTGGCGCGCGCGCTCGCCCGGTTCCTGTTCGCCGATGCCAACGCGTTGATCCGGGTGGACATGTCGGAATACATGGAGAAGTTCTCCGTGAGTCGGTTGATCGGCGCGCCGCCCGGGTACGTGGGTTACGAGGACTCCGGAACGCTCACCAAGGCGGTGCGGCGCAAGCCGTACTCCGTGGTGCTGCTGGACGAGATCGAGAAGGCGCACCCCGACGTCTTCAATATCCTGCTCCAGGTGCTGGACGAGGGTCACCTGACGGACAACTACGGGCGCGTCATCGACTTCAAGAACACGGTCGTCATCATGACGTCGAACGTCGGGGCGCGGGACATGGTGAAGGGCAAGGCCCTGGGGTTCGCGCAGCCCGACGCGCGCGCCACGTTCGAGAAGCTGGCCGAGAAGGTCAAGGAAGAGATCAACAAGACCTTCAACCCGGAGTTCCTGAACCGGCTCGACGACGTCATCGTGTTCCATCCGCTGAGCCGGGACCACATCACGCTGATCGTGGCGATCCTGTTGCGGGAAGTACAGAAGCGGCTGGGCGAGGAGGAGCTCACGCTCCGACTGACCGCGGCGGGCACGGATTTCCTCGTCGATCGCGGCTACGATGAGCACTTCGGCGCGCGGCCGCTGAAGCGCGCAATCCAGAAACACGTCGAGGATCCGCTCTCCGAGAAGATCCTGATCGGCGAGTTCGCGCGGGGCGACGAGATCGAGGTCGACGTGGCCCCGGACAAGGAACGGCTGGCGTTCCGCGCGCTCTCCGGCTCGAAGGCGTGATCCGCCGGCTCTCTTTCGTCATTGCTGTGGGTTTGGTCATCCTCGCCCCGTGCGTCGTGCGCGCGCAGGGCGGGGGTGAGGTGTCGGCACCACAGACCGTCGCCCCCGACTCCATTGTGGTATTGGGGCTGCGCCGCGTGGAGCGCCGCCAAGTGTTGGAGCAGAGCGGGCTCGCGCCCGGGCGGACGGTGGGGTATCGCGACATCCAGCGCGCCACCCAGGCACTGTACGCCACCGGTCAGTACGACGACGTACGGATCGAGCAGGCCGAGCAGGGGGGCCGCGAGCTCCTCATCGTGCGGGTGCGGGAGCGCCCCATCCTGATCAAGTGGGCGCTGCGCGGGGTGAGCCGGGTCGGCGAGCACAGCGTGCGGGACAAAGTGCAGCTGCTCGAAGGGCGGCCCATCGATCCCGCCGCGGTGGCCCGCGCCCGCGGGCGCATCGACTCGCTCTACCGCGCCGAAGGGTATTACCTCGCCCACGTGAAGGTCGTCGACGTCTATGAGGCCGACTCCTCGCGAGTGCGGGTGATCTTCGACGTGGACGAGGGCCGACGCGTGGCGATCGCGCAGCTCAAGTTCGACGGCAATACCCACTTCTCCGACGCCGACCTGGTCGGCCAGATGAAGACCGGACCCGAGGGGTTCTGGTGGTTCCGCTCGGGCGACTACGACGACGACAAGCTGCGCTCCGACCTGCAAGAGCGGCTGCCCAAGTTTTACGGCGACCAGGGCTACGTGGATTTCCAGGTGCTCGGCGATACGTTGGTCGTGGACGACACGACGGGGAAAGCCACCCTCGTCGTGCGCGTGAGCGAGGGCGATCCCTATCGGGTCGGCACGTTCGAGATCGTGGGCAACCGCCGGTTCTCGACCGAGGACCTGGAGCAGCTGTTCCCCTTCAAGGGGGAAACGCGCACCGGCGTGCTGGGGCTGGGCGGGGTGCGACACGGGCCGGCGTACTTCGACCAGCAGAAATGGGACGACGCCACCCAGCAGATGCGGACGCTGTACTACAACAACGGCTATATCTACATGCAGCCGCGCGCCGACGTGATCCGGCGCACCGGCGCGGACGGCAAGCCGGTCGTGGATCTGCGCTGGGTGATCACCGAGGGCCAGCCCGCCATCGTCAACAAGGTAGAGATCGCCGGCAACGACGTCACGCACGAGCGTGTGATCCGCGAGGCGATCATGCTCCTCCCGGGCGACGTGTTCCGCCAGGACGCCCTGATCCGGTCTTATCAGAACATCTCCAATCTGGGCTTCTTCCAGCAGCCGGTGCCGTTTCCGGACACGCGCCCGGCGAACGACCAGGGAGACGTGGACGTCATCTTCCGCGTCACCGAGAAGCGCACGGGGAACATCAACTTCGGTGCGTCGGTGGGACAGGGCACCGGTCTCGGCGGGTTCCTCGGGCTCGACGAGCCGAACTTGTTCGGGCAGGGGAAGCGCGGCCGGTTTCAGTGGCAGTTCGGCAAGAACATCAACGACTTCGACCTGTCGTACACCGATCCCGCGTTCCGGGACTCGCGTGTGTCGATGACGGTGGGCGTGCACAATACGCGCCTGCGTTACACCATCTCTGACCTGGGCCAGTTGCGCCGCCGCGGCGGCAATCTCCAGTTCGGCTTCCCGTTGTTCAGCGACCGCTATACGCGACTGTTCGTGTCGTACGCGATCGACGACCAGACGTTTACCGGGGCGACCACGGGCCTCGCGTCGCTGAGCTGCAACAGCTGCATTCGCTCGACCATCGGCTTTTCGGTCATGCGCGACACCCGTATCGATCTGCCGTTCCCGACCGCGGGAACCATGCACTCGGTCGGCATCTCGCAGAGCGGCGGCCCGCTCGGGGGCACGGGAAACTTCCAGCGCGTGGACCTCGAGGGTCGCTGGTACGCGCCCCTCTCGAGCGGCGGCCGCACCGGTGGCGGCGTCAAGTTCGTCATGGGGCTCTCGACGCGCTCCGGGTTTGTGTTCGGCAACTCGCCCTTCATCGACCAGCTCTTCACGATGGGCGGCACGCAGTACGGCATCCCGCTCCGCGGCTACGACGAGTTCTCGATCACGCCACACGGGTTCGACCCGAGCGCCAGCGGCGGGCAGGCGAGCGCCAGCGCGTTCGGTAAGACCTACCTCGCGATGACCGGCGAGGTGGGGGCCCGGCTGTCGCAGATGTTCTACGTGGCGGCGTTCTACGACGCCGGCAACGTGTGGGCGCGCGCCGGGCAGTTCAACCCGACCCGCCTGTTGCGCGGCGCCGGTATCGGCCTCAGCATCATCTCGCCGCTCGGTCCGATCGGCATCGACTGGGCGTACGGCTTCGACCGCACGGATGTGTTCGGTCGGCCGGCCCCCGGCTGGAAGCTGCACTTCAAGCTCGGCAACTTCTTCTAAGCTCGAGCCCGCGCGCGCCGCGGGATCATCGTTACGCAATTACTCTTCGGGAGATGTGTTATGAGGCGAGCAGTGACGGTGTGGGCGTGGGTCGGGCTACTCGCCGCGGCGGCGCCGGGTGGGGCGCAGGTGCGCCCGTCGCAGCCCTCGCTCAAGATCGGCTTCATCAGCTCGCGACAGATCCTGCAGCAGACACCCGGTTACGCGGCGGCCGAGTCGACCTTCAGCAAGGAGGTCCAGGGCTTCCGTGACGAGGTCCAGAAGCTGCAGCAGCAGCTCGACTCGGCGGTCCGGGTGTTCGACCAGCAGGCGATCGCCCTCTCCCCCGCGGCCAAACAGCAGAAACAAAAGGACCTGCAGCAGCTGCAGCAGAAGTTCGAGCAGCGATCGAACGATCTCCAGGGCCGTGCCCAGCAACGCGAACAGGAGCTGCTGCAGCCGATCCAGGCTCGCGTCAATGCCGTGATTCAGGGACTCCGGGCCGAGGGGAATTACGCGTTGATCTTCGACGCCGACGCTCCCGGCTCGAACATCGTCGCCGCCGATCCCGCCCTCGACATCACCAGCAAGGTGCTCGAGCGGCTGAAGCAGTCCCAGTAGCTCGCGCTCCCGTGAACGCCCGGCTCTCGGCCGCCGAGATCGCAGCGCTCACGCAAGGACAACTCGTCGGTGCGGCCGACGTGACAGTCACAGGAGTCGCCCCGATCGACCGGGCCGGCCCGGATGACCTGTCGTTTCTTGCCAGCAAGCGCTATCTCCCGTATTTTCAACAGTCTAGGGCCGCCGTCGTGCTCTGCAAGCCGGATTTGGCACAGGAGTCCGCGGGGCCGGCGTGCCGGGTGCTGGTGCGGGATCCCCACGTCGCCCTGCTGGCGGTCATTCCGGTGCTCTATCCGGAGCCGACCTGGACCGCCGGCGTGCACCCCACAGCGGTGATCGGCCGGGGGGTCGTGTGGAACGAGCCGGTGTCGATCGGACCCTACGCCGTGCTGGGGGAGGGGGTGCGGCTCGGAAAGCACGTCCGCGTGGGCGCGGCGTGTGTGTTGGGGGACGGGGTGCAGGTCGGGGACGACGTGCGGTTTCATCCGCAGGTCGTCTGCTACGCCGGCACGATGATCGGCAACCGGGTGATCCTGCACGCCGGCGCCCGACTCGGGGCGGATGGGTTCGGCTACATCCCCGGCCGGGGGGGCGAGCTGCCGCGCAAGGTGCCGCAGATCGGTCGCTGCATCATCGGGGACGATGTGGAAATCGGCGCGAACACCACGATCGACCGGGGCAGCGTCGACGACACGGTCATCGGCGCGGGAACGAAGATCGACAACCTCGTTCAGATCGGGCACAACTGTCGCATCGGGGCGCGCTGCCTGATCGCGGGCCAGGCCGGGATCGCCGGGAGCACGCACGTCGAGGACGACGTCTTTCTGGCCGGCCAAGCGGGCCTCGCCGACCACGTGACGATCGGACGGGGCGCGCGGGTGACGGTGCAGGGAGGCGTGATCGGCGACATCGCCCCCGGCGCGACGGTGTCAGGGTACCCGGCCCGCAGCCACCGCGAGTTCCTGCGCGCCCAGGGGGCGTTGTACCGGCTGGCGCAGATCGTGGATGACCTCGAGGCGCTCGTGCGGCCTAAGGAGGAGCCCCATCAGTAGACGATCCGTGCGGCGGCGGGCGTCGGTGTCGGGGCGGGGACTGCACACGGGCGCCGAGACCGAGGCGTCCTTCCTGCCGGCCCCGCCGGGTCAAGGAATCGTGTTCCGGCGAACCGACTTGAGCGGCACCCCCGTCGTGCCGGCCCGCCTCACCGAAGTCGAGGCGGTGGAGCGCCGCACCGCGATCGGCAAAGGCCGGGCGACGATCCATACGGTGGAACATCTCCTCGCCGCGGTGGCGGCTCACGAAATCGACGACCTAACCGTCGAGCTGACGGGCCCGGAGCCGCCGATCGTCGACGGCAGCGTCCAGCCGTACTTCGAGGCGCTCACGCAGGCAGAACCGGTTGACGTGGACGGGGAGCCGGTGGTGCTCACGGTGCAGGCGCCGTTCACGGTGACCGAGGGGGACTCGAGCTACGTGGTGGCGCCGGCGAAGGAGTTCCGCCTCACGGTGACGATCGAGTGGCCTCACCCCTTGATCGGGCGGCAATCAGGGAGCTACACGGTTACGCCTGAGAGCTTCGCGCGGGAGCTCGCGCCCGCGCGGACGTTCGGCTTCGCGAGCGAGGTCGAGGGGCTCCAGGCGAAGGGCCTCATCAAGGGCGCGTCCACCACGAGCGCGATCGTGCTGGACGATCGTGCGCTCGTGAACGGCGGCAAGCTCCGCTGGCCGGACGAGTTCGTGCGACACAAGGCGGCGGACATCGTCGGCGATCTCGCGCTGACGGGGGCGCGCATCCGCGCCCACATCGTGGCCACGCGGCCGAGCCACGGCGGGAACGTCGCGCTCGCCCGCACGTTGTCCCGGGCCGCCAAGCGTACGGGGGCTCCGACGATGGACATCGGACGCATTATGGACGTGCTGCCGCATCGCTACCCGTTCCTGCTGGTCGATCGGATCATCGAGGTCGAAGGACGGCAGCGGATCGTCGGCATCAAGAACGTGACGATCAACGAGCCGTTCTTCCAGGGTCACTTTCCGGGCCACCCCATCATGCCCGGCGTGCTGATCATCGAAGCGATGGCTCAGGTCGGCGGGATGCTGCTGATGAGCCACTTCGAGGGACAGGACGTCTCGGACAAAGTCGTCTACTTCATGTCGCTCGACAACGTGAAGTTCCGCCGGCCGGTCGTGCCGGGGGACCAGATCCGCTTCGAGCTCGAAATGGTCCAGTTCCGAGGCAAGACGTGCAAGATGAAGGGCGTCGGCTATGTGGACGGACAGATCGTGGCGGAGGCGGAGATGATGGCGATGGTGACCGAGAAGTGATCCACCGGACCGCGCTGGTGGATCCCACGGCCCAGCTCGCCCACGACGTGACCGTCGGTCCCTACGCCATCATCGGACCCCACGTAACGCTCGGCGAGCGCTGTCACGTCTCCGCGCACGCCGTCCTAGAGCGCAATGTGCGGCTCGGCTCAGCCGTGAAGGTCGGCTACGGCAGCATCATCGGCAACGATCCTCAGGACTTGAAGTACAAGGGCGAGGAGACCTGGGTCGAGGTCGGCGACGGGACGGTGATCCGCGAGTACTGCACCATCAACCGCGGGACGCCCGCCACGGGCCGCACGGCCGTGGGGCGGCGCTGTTTCCTCATGTCCTACGTGCACATCGCGCACGACTGCGCGGTCGGCAACGACGTGATCATCGCCAACGCCGTCCAGATGGCGGGCCACGTGACGGTCGAGGATCGGGCGATCATCAGCGGGCTCGTGCCGATCCACCAGTTCGTGCGGATCGGCACGTTCGCCTTCGTGGGCGGCGGGTCGCGCGTGAACCAGGACGTGCCGCCCTACACGAAGGCGGTGGGCAATCCCGTGCACTTGTACGGGCTCAACTCGGTGGGGTTGCAGCGCGCGGGCTTCTCGCCCGACGTGAAGCTCGCGCTCAAGCGTGCCTACCGTCTGCTGTTCAATTCCGAGATGACGGTGAGTCAGGGGATCGCCAAGGCGCGGGCGGAGCTGCCGCAGACGCCGGAAGTGGAGAACTTCCTCAAGTTCATCGAAGGGTCGCAGCGGGGGGTCTTGGTGTGAGCCTGCGGGTGGGCGTCGTCGGCACCGGGGCGCTCGGCTTCCACCACGCGCGGCTGTTGCGCCCGATGCCGGCCATCGAATTCGTCGGCATCTACGACACGAACCCCGCCCGCGCCGCTGAGGTGGCGCGGCGGCTGGAGACCGTCGACCATCCGTCGCTGGAGGCCCTGCTCGAGCGGGTGGACGCAGTGACCGTGGCGGTCCCCACCCCCGCCCACGCGGCGGTGGGGATGGCGGTGCTGGAGCGCGGCATCGCGCTGCTGATGGAGAAGCCGCTCGCGGATACGGTGGCGGCGGCCGACCAGCTGGTGCGCCGGGCGGGAGACCGGGGCGTCGTGCTGCAGGTAGGGCACGTCGAGCGATTCAATCGCGCGGTGCGCGCCGCCGCCCCCTACCTGGAGGAGCCGCGCTTCCTGCAGATCGACCGCCTCGCGCCGTTCCAGCCGCGCGGGACCGATGTGGCCGTCATCCTCGATCTCATGATCCACGACCTCGATCTGGTGCTCGAGCTGGTGCGCTCGGAGGTGGCGGATGTCCGGGCCACCGGCGTGCCGCTCTTGACCGCGCACGTGGACATCGCCAACGCGCGCATCGAGTTCGCCAACGGCGCCATCGCGAACGTGACCGCGAGCCGCGTCTCGCGCGAGCGCATGCGCAAGCTGCGGATCTTCCAGCCCACCGGGTACTGCTCTCTCGATCTCGCGCAAGGGACGGGGGATTTCTTTCGCCTCAAGCCCGGCTGGCAGAATCTCGGTGCCACACGGCTCGAGCAAATCGTCGAGCACGTGCGGCTCGAGGCGCCGGAGGCCGAACCCTTGAAGCTCGAGCTCGAGAGCTTCGTCCGCGCGGTGCGCGGGGAAGAAGACGTGCTCGTGTCGGGCGCGGCCGGCGCGCAGGCGCTGGCGCTCGCCTTCCGCGTCGCCGACGCCGTCCAAGCCTCGCCCCTCGCGACCGCGCGGCCGTGAGCCCCGGGGGGGCGCCGCGCATCTACGTGTCGGCAGGCGAGCCGTCAGGGGACGCGCACGCCGCCGCGGTCGTGACGGCGCTGCGCCGCCGCTTCCCGGGCGCTCGGTTCGAGGCGTTCGGCGGCCCCGCCCTCGAGGCCGCGGGGGCCGCCGTGCTGGACCGCATGGAGCGGATGTCGGTGGTGGGCTTCGTCGAAGCGCTGTGGAAGCTCCCGGCCCATTTTCGGCTGCTGGCCCGCGTGAGCCAGGCGTTCCAGGCCCACCGCTATGACCTCGTCATCCTCGTGGACTACCCCGGCTACCACCTGCGCGCCGCTGCCGCGGCGTGCGCGGCGGGGATCCCGGTGCTCTACTACATCGCGCCGCAAATGTGGGCGTGGGGCGTGGGGCGTGTCCGCAAGCTCACGGCGGTACGGCGTCTGGCCGTGATTCTCCCCTTCGAAGAGCCGTTCTTCCGGGAGCGCGGCGTCCCGGCGACGTTCGTCGGCCACCCCCTGCGGGACCGCCCCCCCGCGCCGTCCCGCGCCGAGGCCCGTCGGGCGCTCGGGCTCGACCCCGCTCGCCCCGTGCTCGGCCTATTTCCCGGAAGCCGGGCGCAGGAGGTCGTCCGGCTGTGGCCCCTCTTCCGGGAGACGGCCGCGGCGATTCTGGCGGAGCACCCCACGACGCAGGTGGTGGTCGCAGGCACGCCGCGGGGCCGGTACGACGGGCCGGGCGCCATCCGCATCCACCTGGGTGATCCGCTCCCCGTGTTCGCCGCGGCGGACGCCGGCCTCTGCAAGTCGGGCACGACCACGCTCGAAGCCGCGCTCGTCGACCTGCCGATGGTCATCGCGTATCGCTTGAACCCCGTGTCGTTCGCCATCGCCATCCGCTTGCTGCGTGTACCGCACGTCGGACTGGTCAACCTGATCGCCGGGCGCGAAGTGGCTCCCGAGTTCCTGCAGCGGGCGGCGACGCCGGCGGTGCTTGCTGCCGCCGTGCTGCCGCTGCTCGATCGTGAGAGCGGCGCGGCGCGGCGCCAGCGCGAGGGCCTCGCCCTGGTACGCGAGCGGCTGGGCCCTCCCGGTGCCGCCGACCGGGTGGCGGGGCTCGCGGTGGAGCTGCTGGGGTGAAGCTGCGCTGGGCCGAACCCCTGGTCGGGAGACTCGGCGCGGCGCTCGTTGGCCTCCTGGCCGCGACGTGGCGCTACCGCGTGCGCGGGTGGGAGCACGTGGAGGACGCGCACCGCCGGCAACGGCCGATTGTATACGTGCTGTGGCACAGTCGCCTCCTGCCGCTCCTCTATTCCCGTCGCCGGGAGGGCGTGGCGCTGCTCATCAGCCGCCACGCGGACGGTGGCCATCTCGCGCAGCTGTCGGAGCGCTGGGGATACCGCGTCGTCCGAGGGTCGTCACAACGCGGCGGGGAGGTGGGCCTGCTCGGTCTGGTGCGGCACCTGCGCGACAGCGCCGAAGTCGCCCTCACGCCCGACGGGCCGCGCGGGCCCGCCGAGCACGTGAAGCCCGGCGCGCTCGCGGCGGCCCAGCACGCCGCCGCTCTCGTGATCGCGGTGGGCGCGCGAGCATCCTCGGCGTGGTGGATCCGCTCCTGGGATCGCTTCTGTCTCCCCAAGCCGTTCGCAACCATCGACGTCGTCTACAGTGCAGCGTTCACCGTGGCAGCCGGGAAGGATGGGTTGCGCCAGGGTATCGCCCACGCGGAACGCGCGCTGGCCGAGGTCACGTACGGAGGGAAGGGGGAAGGGTGAAGGGCGCGCGTCTCGTACACTGGCTGTGGCAGGCCGGCCCCGCGGCGTCGTTGACACGGCTCCCGCTCGTCCCGCTCGCGTTGCTCTACCGCGCGGCGATGCAGCTGCGAGCGGCGGCGTATCGACGTGGCCTGCTGCCTACGCAACGTCTGCCCCTGCCGGCCGTGGCGGTGGGGAATCTCTCGGTGGGTGGTACGGGAAAGACTCCGCTCGCAGCCTGGATCGCGCGCCACTACGCCGGGCGCGGCCGTACGCCCGGCATCCTGTTGCGCGGCTACGGGGCGGACGAGCCGCTGGTGCACCGCCGGCTCGTCCCCGAGGGCGTGGTCGTGGCGGATCGGAACCGGGCTGCCGGTGCGGCGCAGGCCCACGCGGCGGGCGCGGACGTGCTGGTGCTGGACGACGCGTTCCAACTGCTCGCGGTGGCGCGCGACCTGAACATCGCGGTCGTGAGTGCCGAGAGCGTGGCCGGCTCGCCGTGGCCGCTGCCGGCCGGACCGTGGCGGGAAGGATGGGATGCGCTGGCGCGAGCGGACGTCATCGTGGTGACTCGGAAACACGCGACGGCTGACGCAGCAACGGCGCTGGCGCGCCGGCTGGAAGCGGGGGAAGGGCAGCGGGGGCGTACGCTGCTGGTGTGCGTCGCGCATCTGGCCGTGAGTCGGTTGGAAGGGATGCGATCTGGCGCGCCGGCTGGGTTGCAGGTGCTCGGCGGGCGGCGCGTCCTCGCCGCCGCCGGTATCGCCGATCCCGAGAGCTTCGCGGCCCAGCTCCGCGGCCTCGGCGCGATGGTGCAACTCCAAGCGTATCAAGACCATCACGCCTATGGCCGGGCCGACGTCGCGCGCCTCGTGCAGGGCTCCGCCGCGGCGGATTATGTTGTAGTCACCGAGAAAGACGCCGTGAAGCTCCGCGGCCGGTGGCCGGAAGATGCCCCCGAGCCGCTGGTGGCCGGCCTGACCGTACGGTGGGAGCACAATGGCGTGGCGCTCGAGCGTGCGCTCGACGCGGTGCTCGCCTCGGCGGGCCGCCTCTGATCTTGACCGTCACACACGACGCCATGAGCGATCCTGCAATCAAGACCGAGCGACACGGTATCCGGCCGGAGAAGGACACCTTCCTGGCCGAGGAGAACCCGTTCGAAGCGATGATGGAGCGCTTCGACCATGCCGCCCAGCTGCTTAAGCTCGACCCCGGCCTCTACAAGGTGCTGCGCAACCCCGAAAAGCAGATCATCACCTCGGTCCCGATCGTGCGCGACAACGGTGAAGTGGAGGTCTATACCGGCTACCGGGTGCTGTACAACACCTCGCGCGGCCCAGCGAAGGGGGGCATCCGCTTCGACCTGAACGTGACGCTCGAGGAGGTGAAGGCGCTCGCCGCCTGGATGACGTGGAAGTGCGCCCTCGTCAACATCCCGTTCGGCGGGGCCAAGGGCGGCGTGGTGTGCGACCCCGCGACCATGTCCATGACCGAGCTCGAGCGGGTCACGCGGCGCTACACGTCGAGCATCATCGAGACGCTGGGGCCCGATTCGGACGTGCCGGCGCCTGACGTGAACACCAACGAGCGGGTGATGGCGTGGATCATGGACACGTACTCCATGCACAAGCGCCACACCGTGACCGCGGTGGTGACCGGCAAGCCGGTCGAGATGGGCGGATCGCTGGGCCGGCGCGAAGCGACGGGCCGGGGGTGCATGATCGTCACGCGGGAGGCGCTGGCGCGTCTGGGGATGTCGCTCCAGGGGGCGCGCGTGGCGATCCAGGGGTTCGGCAACGTGGGGTCGGTGACCGCGGACCTGCTGGCGCGGGAGGGGGCCGTGATCGTGGCGGTGTGCGACAAGTCGGGAGGCCTGCACCGCCCGCAAGGGCTCGACATCGGCGATGTGTTGCAGTGGGTGCGCGAGCGCCGCCAGCTCGCGGGGTACCCGAAGGCCGACGCGATTCCGAACGATCAGGTGCTCACATTGGATTGCGACGTGGTGGTCCCCGCCGCGACCGAGAACGTCATCACCCGGAAGAACGCTCCCCACATCAAGGCCAAGATCATCTGCGAAGGCGCGAACGGGCCCACGACCGCCGCCGCCGACGAGATCCTCGAGAAAAAGGGGATCTTCGTCATCCCCGATATCCTGGCGAACGCCGGCGGCGTGACCGTCAGCTACTTCGAGTGGGTGCAGGACCGGGGGGGCTACTTCTGGGACGAAGAGACGGTCAATCGCCGGCTGGAGAGCATCATGGTGCGCTCCTTCTCCGAAGTGGTGACCTGGGCGGAGCGCCACAAGGTGAACACGCGGATCGCGTCGTACATGATCGCGATCGACCGCGTGGCGGCGATGCACCGGCTGCGTGGGATGTATGCCTGATGCGCTATCACGTCGTCGCGGTCGGCCGCATGCGGGACGCGGCGCTGCGGGCGGTGTGTGACGGGTACCTCGAGCGGCTGCGGCGTTACACGAAGGTGGAGGAGCGGGAAGTGAAGGTCGAGGCGCGACTCCTCGAGGCAGTTCCCGAGGGCTCGCGCCTCGTCGCGCTGGCGGAGGAGGGGGACCAGTGGACGTCCGCCCAGCTGGCGGACTGGACGGCGCGCTGGGAGCTGGAGGCACGCGACGTGACCTTCGCCCTGGGCGGCGCCGACGCCCTCCCCGCGCTGGTGTTGCGCGGGGCCGAGCGTCTCTGGAGTTTGTCACGCCTCACGTTTCCCCACGAGCTGGCGCGCGTCGTGCTGTACGAGCAGCTGTACCGGGCCTACACGATCCGTCGCGGGGAGCCGTATCATCGGGGACCCTGATCTGACGGCGGCCGACCGGGCGGCGCTGCTGCGCCTGGCGCGCGCCACGCTGGTCGCCCATCTCGCGGGTCGGCCGCTGCCGCCTCTCCCCGACGTCCCCGGGGCCGCGCTCACGCGAGGGGCGTTCGTCACCATCACCGAGGCGGGGGGAGCGCTGCGCGGGTGCGTCGGCCACGTCGCGAACGAGCGGCCGCTCGGCGAGGTAGTACGCGAGATGACCGTAGCCGCCGCGCGTGACGACCCGCGCTTCGCCCCGGTTGAGCCGGAGGAGCTGCCGCGTCTCGCCCTCGAGATCTCGGTGTTGACGTCGGCCGAGCCCGTACCGCTCGCCCCCGTGGATCCCGCCCGCATCGTGATCGGCCGCGATGGTCTGATCGTGCGGCGCGGCCGCCACATCGGGCTGCTGCTGCCGCAGGTGGCGGCCGAGTATCATTGGGGGCCCGAGGCCTTCCTGGGAGCCGCGTGCCGCAAGGCCGGGCTCGCCGCGGACGCGTGGCGGGAATCGGGCACCGAGGTGGTGACGTTCCAAGCGGACGTCTTCGGAGAACCCGGAGAAGGGGGAAGGGGGAAAGGGGAGGCGTGATTCCGCGCATCGTGCCGACGCCCATCGCTCGGCTCGAGCTGCCTACCGAGCCGGCGACGCCGCGACGCGTCGCGCCGGAGGTCGTGGCGTCCACGCTGCCGGGCCCCGGGCGCGACCGGCTCGCCGGCGGGGCGGTGCTCGCGGTCACGACCGGCCAGCAGCCCGGCCTGTTCACGGGCCCGCTCTACACGATCTACAAGGCGCTATCCGCGATCGCGCTGGCGCGCAGGCTCGAGCGGGAGCGGGGGGGGGGCGTGCCCGTCGTGCCGGTCTTCTGGGTGGCCGGAGACGACCACGACTTCGCCGAAGCCAATCACGCGTCGTTTCTGAACGCCGCCGGGGACCTCGCGCACATCGTCCTGCGCGAACGTCCGGCGGACGCGCCGCTCGCGCCGCTGGCGCGTGAGCGCTGTGGTGACGAAATCGGCGCGGCGCTGGAGCAGCTCAAGGCCGGGACGCCCGATAGCGAGTTCAAGACGGACGTGCTGCGCTGGCTCGAGACGGCGTACCGGCCCGACGCCACACTCGCCGACGCGTGTGCCGAGGCGTTGAACGCGCTGCTCGGACCGCGCGGACTGGCAGTGCTCCGCGCCTACGACCGCGGCGCCAAGCGCGCCGCCGCGCCGTGGGTGCTGCGGGGACTAGACCAGACGTTGGCCGACGGCTACACGCCGGTATTGGTCGAGGCCGCCCAGGGACGGGACCGGCTGGAACCGAACGGCGACGCCTACCGCACGCGGCGCAGTGGGGAGCGGTTCACCCGAGCGGATCTGGAGCGGCTCGCCCGGGAGGCACCGGAGCGACTCTCGCCCAACGTGCTGCTGCGCCCCGTGGTCGAAGCGGCGCTCTTGCCCACCCTCGCCTACGCGGGCGGGCCCGCCGAGCTCAAGTACCTGCCTGATGCGGCGCCGCTGTACGACGCGCTCGGCGTGGCGCCCCAGAAGCCGGTGCCGCGCTGGTCCGGCGTGATCGTGGAGGGTCGCGTGGAGAAGCTGCTGCAACGGCACGGGCTGGCGCTCGACGCGCTGGACGGGAAGCCCGGCGAGCTCGAGGCGCGCCTGGTGCGGGAATCGCTTCCCCCCGAGGCGGCGGAGTCGTTCGGCGCGTTGCGGCAGGAGATCGAAGTACGCTACGCGGGGCTGGCGCGGGTCGTCTCGGCTGTCGATCCCACGCTCGAGCGCACCGTCCAGTCGGCGCGCAACGCCGCATTGGCCGGCACGCAAGAGATCGAAAAAAAGCTGATCGCGAGCCTGAAGAGAGAGAGCGAGACGCTGCTGCGGCAGATCAGCCGCGCCCGGGACGCGGTGTATCCTCGGGGCGAGCCGCAGGAGCGCGTGCTCACGCTCGCGTCGTTCCTCATCCGCTACGGCCCCGGTTTGCTCGATGCGCTCGGCGATGAGGTGGCGCGGTGGGCCGACGCTCCGTAGAATCCTGTCCATGTGGATCGTCATCATCGTGTTGCTCGGTATCGCCTTGATGATTCCCATCACGGCGATCCTGCTCGACTCGCCGCTGGGCCGGTCGATGGCGCGTCGTCTGGAGGGACCGAGTGATGGCGCGCCCGGGAGCGTGCGCGAGCTGGAGCGGCGCGTCGAGGCGCTCGAGACCGATATCGCGGATCTGACCCGGTCGGTGACCGGGATGCGGGAGGAGGTCCAGTTCGTCCAGCGGCTGTTGGAAGACCCCAAGAAGAAGCGCACTTGACGGCGCCGGAGGCGACCGGCGGCGGACGCCAGGCGGCCCACGTGGCCGCCGGCATCATGCTGTCGCGCGTGCTCGGCTATGTGCGTCAGCGCGCGATCGCCTACTACATCGGCAATGGCTGGGCCGCGGACGCCCTGAGCGTGGCGCAGCGGATTCCTAACACCATCCGCAGCCTGCTCGCGGAAGGGACCCTCTCGGCCTCGTTCATTCCGGTCTACGCCGCACTCAACGCTCGGGCGGACAAGGCCGCCGCCCGCGCGCTCGCCGGTGCGATCCTCGGCCTGCTGCTGCTCGCCACTGGTGTGCTCGCCGTCATCGGGATCGCGTTCGCGCCGGCGCTCACCGCCGTGTTCGGTGCGGGCCTGACGGGCGAAGCGCGCGCGCTGGCCGTCAGCCTGATGCGCCTCTTGTTCCCGATGTCCGGGCTCATGGTGGTGTCGGCGTGGTGCCTCGGCGTTCTCAACACGCACCGGCGCTTCTTCCTGCCGTATGCGGCGCCGGCGGTATGGAACATCGCCGGGATCGCCGCCCTCATAGGGGCGGGCACCTGGCTCGTGGCGCCGACGCTCCCGACCACGGTGCTCCTCACCAGGCTGAGCCTGGCCCTGGCGTGGGGCACGGTCGCCGGGAGCGTGCTCCAGGTGGCCATCCAGCTGCCCGCCTGCTGGCGCGTGCTGCACGGGATCCCGGTGCGGTGGAGTTTCACCACCGAAGGCGTGCGCGATGTGCTCGTGGCGTGGCTTCCCGTCGTGCTCGGCGCGGGCGTCGCCCAGATCTCCGGGCTGATCGACACGCTGCTCGGCACGCTCGCGGGGGAGGGCGGCGCCTCGAGCCTGCAGTACGCGCAGCTGCTGCAGGTGCTGCCGATCAGTCTGTTCGGGACGTCGGTGGCCGCGGTGTCGCTGCCCGAGCTGTCGCGGGACGCGCAGGGGAGCAGCCCCAACGAGCAGCTGCGTGCGCGCATCGCGGTGGGCTTCCGGCGCATCGTGTTTTTCATCCTGCCGTCGTCGCTCGCCTTCGTCGCGTTGGCGCCCGTGATCGTGCGCCCGTTGTTCCAGACGGGCCGGTTCGGCGCCGCGGACACCGATCTCGTGGGCGGTGTGGTCGCGGCGTACGGCGTCGGGTTGCTGGGGCAGGCGTGCGTCAAGCTGTTCCAGTCGGGATTCTACGCGCTGCGGGATACGAAGACGCCGGTGAAGATCGCCTCCGCATCGCTCGTTCTGTCGAGCGCGCTCGCCTATCTGCTGATGCGTCGGTTCGGCCCGGCGGGGATCGCGCTCGGCTCCTCCCTGGGCGCGACGGTGAACGTGGTGTTCCACCTGCGCGACCTGGATGCGCGCGTGGGGGCGATCCTGCGCGGCCCCGAATGGCGGGCGTTCGGGGTGAGCTTGCTCGTGAGCGGCGCGGCCGCCGCCGCGGGCCTCGGAGCCGCCCGGATCGCCGCGGGGGCGGGCGGGTTCGCCGTCGCGCTGCTCGCCTTGGTTATGTTTGGTGGAGTGTATTTCGGCGGTACGATCGCCCTGCGTCACCCCGATGCCCGTCGCCTGTGGACGTTCCTGCTCTGATCGCTCGACAACTGAAGGCGCTTCCCGACACGCCCGGCGTGTACCTCTGGAAGAACGCGGCGGGCGAGATCGTGTACGTCGGCAAGGCGAAGAGCCTGCGCGCGCGGGTCCCGAGCTACTTCGGACCGGAAGGTGACTCGACGCCGGAGCGGGCGGCGCTGGTGCGTCAAATCGCCGAGCTCGAGACGATCATCGCGCCGACCGAAGCCCAGGCGTTGCTGCTCGAGAACAACCTCATCAAGGAGCACAAGCCGCGGTTCAATATCCGGCTGACCGACGACAAGAGCTACCCGCGCGTGGCGGTGACCATCATGGAGCCGTTCCCCCGGGTGCTGGTGGTGCGGCGCGTCACCATCCCGGGCGCCCGCTACTTCGGGCCGTATACCGACGTGGCCACGCTGCGCCAGACGTTGAAGATCATTCGTCGGATCTTCACGGTGCGGTCGTGCCACTGGGACCTGCCCCACGACGCGCCGAACCGGCCGTGCCTGGACTACCACATCGATCGCTGCCGCGCCCCGTGCGTCGGCTACCAGAGCGAAGCGGACTACCGCCGGATGATCGACGACGTCCTGCTGTTTCTCGAGGGCAAAACGGTCGACGTGCGCACGCGGCTGCGCGAGCGCATGCAGGACGCGTCCCAGCGGCTCGACTTCGAGCGCGCGGCCCAGCTGCGCGACGCGCTCAAATGGCTGGATCAGGTGGAGCAGCCGCAGGCGGTGGAGCTGGTGGGCGGCGGCGACGCCGACGCCATCGGGCTGGCGCGCGACGGGGATGACGCGTGCGGCGTGGTGCTGCGGGTACGGGACGGCCGGTTGATTGCCCGCGACCACCGCTTCCTCGAGAACGTGGAGCACGAGGCCGAAGGAGCGGTGCTGGCGGCGTTCCTCGTGCGCTGCTACCTGCCGCTCGAAGCGCGCGCGCAGCACGCGCTGCTGCCGTTCGCGCCGGACGACCTCGACGCACTGGAACAGGTCGCGCCCGACATCGAGTGGCACGTCCCCCAACGGGGGACCTTCGCCAAGCTCGCCCAGCTCGCCGACCAGAACGCCCGCCATCTGCTCGACAGCCTGAAGATCGAGAGCTTCGACATCGACGAGCGGGCCGCCGATCCCGTGTTCGCACTGGGGCGCGACCTGGGCCTCGCGGCGGTCCCGCGCTCGTTCGTGTGCATCGACATCTCGACCAACCAGGGCCGGGACACCGTCGGATCGCTGGTTTGGTTCGAGGCGGGACGGCCCAAGAAGGCCGAGTACCGTCGGTTCCGCATCCGGGGCGCGCCGCAGGACGACTTCGCCGCGGTGCACGAGGTCGTGACGCGCTACCTGGGGCGCCGGATCAGCGAAGCGAAGGGGCTGCCCGATCTGGTGGTGATCGACGGCGGGAAGGGCCAGCTCGGCGCCGCGGTCGACGCCGCCCGGGCCCTGGGACAGGACAAGCTGCCGATCGTGAGCCTGGCGAAGCAGGAGGAGGAGGTTTTTCTGGCCGGTCGCTCCGATCCGCTGCGCCTCTCCCGGCGCAGCCCATCGCTGAAGCTGCTGCAGCGCGCCCGCGACGAGGCACATCGCTTCGCCGTGAGCTACAGTCGCAAGCGCCGCGCTCAGCGCACGATCACCTCGGCGCTGCTGGCCATCCCGGGCGTAGGCCCGAACCGCCGGCGCGCGCTGCTCGAGCGCTTCGGCTCGCTGGCGGGCGTGAAGACGGCGACGCCGGCGGAGATCGCCGCGCTCCCGGGCTTTTCGACGACGCTCGCCGAGCGGATTCTCGAGCGGTTGCAGGCGCGGCCGTGACACTGTCGTGGTCGCTCGAATGCTCGTCCTGCGGCACGACGCGCAGCGCCGACGGGTTGCCGGGCGTGTGCGACTGCGGCCAGCCCTACCTGGTGCGCTACGCCTGCGCGCCGCCGCCCGCCGCCAAGTCGCTGCTCCCCGAGCGACCCTGGACGATGTGGCGCTACCGGGAGTGGCTGCCGCTCCACGATGGCGAGGCGCCCGTGACGCTGGGCGAGGGCGGAACGCCGCTGCTCGCGGTGGTGCGGGTCGGGGAGCGGCACGGCTTCGCGGATTTGTGGGTCAAGGAAGAAGGCGCCAACCCCACGGGCTCCTTCAAGGCGCGGGGGCTGGCGGCGGCCGTGACGCGGGCGACGCGCGCTGGAGCGCGGCGATTCGTCGTCCCGACCGCCGGCAACGCCGGCGTGGCGCTCGCGGCGTACGCGGCGCGTGCGGGCGTCGCGGCGCGGGTGTATGCGCCCGCGAGCACGCCGCCCACGATCCTCCGCCAGATCCGGAGCTTCGACGCCGAGCTGGTGCTGCTGGACGGGCATATCGGGGACTGCGGCAAGGCCGCGCGCGCGTACGCGCTGGAGAGCGGCGCGCTAGATGTGTCCACGCTGCGCGAGCCGTATCGCATCGAAGGCAAGAAGAGCCTCGCCCTCGAGCTGGCGGAGCAGCTCGGCTGGACCCTGCCACACGCGATCGTGTATCCCACGGGTGGAGGCACCGGGCTGATCGGCATGTGGAAGGGGTTCGACGAGCTGGTGCAGGCGGGTTGGGTCCGCGGGTCGCTCCCGCGAATGTACAGCGTACAGGCCGCGGGCTGCGCGCCGGTCGTGCAGGCGTTCCGCGCCGGCGCCCCGGGCTGCACACCGTGGCCCGACCCGCAGACGATCGCGTCCGGGCTGCGGGTGCCGAGCCCGTTGGGGGACCGCCTCATGCTCTCGGTGCTGCGGAAGAGCGGGGGCGAGGCACTCACGGTGACGGACGCGCAGCTCGCCGCCGCGGCCACCGAGCTGCAGACGCTCGAGGGGATCGATGCCTCGCCGGAGGGCGGGGCGACGCTCGCCGGAGTGCTCGAGCTCAAGGCGCGCGGCGCGGTCAAACCGGAGGAGCGCGTGGTGCTCTTCAACACGGGCGCCGGGTGGCTGTACCGCGGCTAGGCCGTTAATATTCCGCCGCCTCGATCGCATGCGCATCGCCATCCTCGACCCGGCCGCCGGCATCTCGGGCGACATGACCCTGGGAGCGCTCCTGTCCGCGGGCGCGCCGGCGGCGTGGCTGGAAGACCTGCCGCGCCGCCTCGCCCTCACGGGTGTCAGGGTCACGGTGCGCGAGGTCAAGCGGTCGGACGTGGCGTGCACGCAGGTCGAATTCGCAATCCCCGAACAGCCTCACGGCCGGCACGTCGGCGACCTCATCCGGCTGGTCGAGCGCGCGCCCCTGTCGGATTGGGTGAAAGAACGGGCCGTGCGCGCGTTTCGGCTGATCGGCGAGGCCGAGGGTCGGGTGCACGGGGTTGCGCCGGAGCAGGTGCACCTCCACGAGGTCGGGGCGGTGGACGCCGTGCTCGACATCGTCGGCGGGATCGAGGGCTTCGCCCAGCTCGGCGTCGAAGCGGTCTACAATCTGCCCGTGGCGGTGGGGAGCGGGTGGGTCGAGGCGGCGCACGGCAGGCTGCCCGTACCGGCTCCCGCCACGGCGATTCTGCTCGAGGGGGTGGAGGTCGCGGGTGATCGGGGCCCGGTGGAGGGGGAGGCTACCACGCCGACGGGCGCGGTGCTGGTGCGCGTGCTCTCCTCGGGCGCGCCGCCGGCGCGCTGGCGTCTGGTGCGCAGCGGCTGGGGCGCGGGACAACGGAACCCGCCGCATTACCCCAACGCGTTGCGCCTCCTCGTTGCGGAGCAGGCGACGGAGGCGGGGCGCGTGGTCCTGCTCGCCACGGACGTGGACGACATGAGCCCCGAATACGTGGAGCCGTTGCGGCAGGCGCTCGTGTGCGCCGGCGCGCTCGACGTGCAAACGTGGCCCGTGCAGATGAAGAAGGGCCGCTCGGGCTTTCGGGTGGAGGTGATGGCTCCCGAGGAGCTGGCGGAGGGAGTGACCGCCGCGCTGTTCCGTCACAGCACTACGGCCGGTATCCGCCGCTGGGTGGCGGAGCGTGCGACCCTGCCGCGCCGCCAGGTGACCGTGCAACTCTCTCCCGAGGTGGCCGTGCGGGTGAAGGTGCTGGAGCAGCCGGACGCCGCGGGGGGGGGCGTCCGGGTCAAACCGGAATACGACGATGTGCTGGCCGCCGCGCGCGCGCTGGGGCGCCCGCCGCTCGAGATTGCGCGCGCCGCCGAGCGGGATGCGGAAGCGCTCGTCGCCAAATCCAAGGAGTGAGCATGACCGGGAAGCCAACTGTGGCCGTCATCGGTGCGTTGCTGGTCGCCGGCGGCGCCACGCCCGCCGCCGCACAGCAGTGGACGGCGGCCAAGTGCGACCTCAGTACCAAGCATTACCTCGTGAACAGCGGGGTTTTGTACCTCCGCAGCGCGACCGAGACCAAGTTCGCGGACAAGCGGACGAAAGATCTCAAGGATGCGGACAAAGTGCTGCACGAGGCGCTGACCACGGGAGGCCAGGAGAAGAATCCTGCCGCGTGGTATTACCTGGCGCGCTACTACGCGCTGCAGAACGATCTCGCGGGGGCCGACACGGCGTTTGCGAGGGCGGAGGCACTCGCACCCGGGTGCAAGGAGGACATCAGCACGTGGCGCCGGGTGTTCTGGGTCCCGGTGTTCAACGACGGAGTCAAGGCGTGGCAGGCGGGCAACACCGACTCCGCCATTGCGAGCTTCCGGCGCGCCAACGCGATCTACGGCGGCGAACCCTCGGGTTTCATCTACCTGGGGACGCTGTTCGCCGGTCGCGAAGCCCCCGACTCATCTCTCCGAAAGAGAGACTCCACCAAGTACCGCACAGATTCTATTGTCTTTGCCACTCGCGCGGACTCCTCCGCGAAGTACTTCAAGCTAGCCGTGCCTGCGGCGAGTGATCCCAAGTTTGCCAAAGAGAAGCGCGACGCTCTGTTCAACGTGGCGCGGGTGTACCATGCGGCGCAGCGTTGGGACGGTGCCGTGCCTGGGTACAAAGATTATCTTGCCGCCTACCCCAATGACGTGCAGGCGATGGCCGGGCTCGCGGCGGTGTACTCTCAGCAGGGCAAGCGTGATGAAGCCGGGGCACTCTACAACCAGATCCTCGACCACGCCGATTCGGCGGAGGCCACGGACCTGTTCGCCGCGGCGCAGGCGGTCATCAATGCGATCCCGAACGAGCCGGACACCGTGCCGGTCGGCAGCAAGTGCCGCAGCGACACGCGGGCGAAGAACAAGACTCTGACCCTGCGGCAGATCGCAACGCGCTGCGCGGCGGTGACCGACGACACGATCAAGGCGTTCCGGGCGTCGATCGCCCCGCGCTACCGGCTGGCGGCGCGGGCGTACGAGGCAGGCCTCGGGAAGGACCCCTATTTCCGCGAGGCGCTGTACAACCTGACGGGGGTCTATTATCTGCTCGGTGACACAGCCAAGGTGCTGCCGCTGGCCCAGCGGCTGGTCGCCGTGGATCCGCTGAACCGCACGAGCCTCGCCAAGCTCGCCGGCGCGTGGCAAATACGGGGCAACAAGGATTCGACGCTGCGCTACCTCACGATCGCCGACTCCATGACGACCGAGGTGACGGTCGGCACCTTCACGCCCGATGAACAGGGCGCGAAGCTCGGCGGCCTGGTTACGAATCTCAAGACCAAGCCGAGCACGCCGACGGCGGTCACGTTCGAGTTCGTGAACGCCAAGGGCGAAACGGTGGCCTCGCAGAAGCAAGACATCCCGGCGATCGATCCGAGCGGTAACCACGCGTTCGATCTGAAGGTCACGGGCGCCGGGATCGTGGCCTGGAGGTATCGGAGGTCCTAGTGGTGACCCGCATCCTGCTCGGGCTCGCCGTCGCCGCGTGTTCGGCGCTCGCCGCTCCCGCAGCCGGACCCCCGCAGTGGCGCCTGGTGTGGCATGACGAGTTCGACGGGCCGGTGCTCGACGCCACGAAATGGGTACGGGAGACCGGGGGCGATGGCTGGGGGAACGGCGAGCTCGAGTTCTACACCGACCGGGTCGAGAACGCGCACATCGATGCGGGCTACCTCGTCATCGAGGCCCGCCGGGAGTCGCTCGCCACCCGCGGGTACACCTCGGCCCGACTCAAGACCCAGGGTTTGGGCGCGTGGAAGTACGGTCGCATCGAGGCCCGTATTCAGATACCGCGCGGACAGGGGCTGTGGCCCGCGTTCTGGATGCTGGGCGACGACATCCCCTCCGTCGGCTGGCCCGCGTGCGGCGAGATCGACATCATGGAGAACATCGGCAAGGAACCGGGCCGGGTGCACGGCACAGTACACGGCCCGGGGTACTCGGGTGCGGCTGGCATCAGCAGCGCGTACGACCTGCCGGCGGGCGCGTTTGCCGACACGTTTCACGTCTACGCCGTCGAGTGGGAGCCGGCTGCGATTCGCTGGTACGTAGACGACGTGCTGTACAAGACCGTCACCCCGAATTCCCTGCCCGGGCGGTGGGTGTACGACCACCCCTTTTTCATCCTTCTCAACGTGGCCGTGGGTGGTTACTGGCCGGGTAATCCGGATGCAACTACCGTCTTCCCGCAGACGATGCGGGTGGATTATGTGCGGGTGTACGAGAAGCGCGGGTGACCACGCCGGCCCTGTTGCTGCTGCTGGCGGTCGTCCAGGCGGCGACGTTGCAGAACCCGGTTGACGTCTGGACCACGCCCTCACTCGAAAACGTCTTTCGCAACACGACGAAACCCCCGCGCGCCGCCGCGACCATTCGACTGATCGCGGCTCGCGGCGAAACCGAGTCCGCACAGATCGTGCTGCGGGCAAGAGCGAGCTGCCTCGACTCGATTCGCGTTGAACCATCCCTCCTGATCGGCACGCGTGGCCGCCGGCTCGCTACGGGCGCCGTCCGCGTCAATTGGATCGGATACGTATGGCTGAGCCGCAACTCCGACCACACTCCCGAGAGCGAGCTGGTGCGTCGTGCGCCGGACGACTTCCCCGACCCTTTGCTGGACGACGAGACCGTGACATTGTGCGCCGGGTCGAGCCAGCCCGCACTCGTGCGAGTGACGATTCCGCGCGCAGCCGAGCCCGGCGTCTACCACGGCACCGTGTCGCTTCGAGCCGGTGCCAGGCTGCTGCGAACGGTCGGACTGACGGTCGACGTCGTGCCGGTCTCCTTGCCCGACCTCCCGTCGCTCAGGGTAACGCACTGGTTCAGCTCGCGGGCCATTGCCCAAGAGCATCAGGTGGAGGAATGGAGCGAGCGGCACTGGAGGCTGCTCAGCGCCTATGCGGAGGACATGCGCGCCCACGGCCAGACGATGTTCGAGACCGATCTCGAGCTGATTCGCGTCAGCCGCGCGCCCGACGGCTCGTACGCGTTCGACTACGGCCGGTTCGATCGCTGGGTCCAGATCTGCTTTGCCGCGGGCTTGAGCGATATCGAGCTGATGCATGTTGGACGTCGCACGGAACCGTGGGCATGGACCAACCCGTTCGAGCCGTCGCCGCGTCCCGCCGTCGTCACGGCGAGCGGCGACACCACCCAAGTGCCGCTCGAGGATTTCCTGAAGGACCTCCAACGCCACCTGGTCGAGCGCGGCTGGATCGACCGGGCGGTCATCCATGTCGCCGATGAGCCGATCGTGGAGAACGTCGATTCCTGGCGCGCGCTCTCGCGGCGCGTGCACGCGGCGGCTCCCCGGTTGCAGCGGATCGAAGCCATCCAGGCGCCGGATTTCGGGCGCGACCTGGAGATCTGGGTGGTGGAGCTGAGCTTCCTGGAGCGGTGGTACGACAGTTATCGAGCGCGCCAGCAAGCGGGCAACATGGAACTGTGGTGCTACACGTCCTGGCTGCCGCAGGGCGCGTACCCCAATCGCCTGATCGACTACCCTCTATTGAAGACCCGCTTGCTCCCCTGGATGGCGTCGCGCTATGGGCTGAGTGGCTGGTTGCATTGGGGCTTGAATCAATGGCCGCGCGACGTCGACCCCAACAAGGGCCTGTTCGCGCCAGGCGACGACTTCATCGTGTATCCTGGCCGCGATGGTCCTCGCTCGAGCCTCCGCTGGGAAGCGTTCCGCGACGGCGTGGAGGATCACGCCTTGTTCGCGCTGTGGCGTCGACGCGACCCCCGGGCGGCGCTGGCGGCCCTGCGTGCGGTCATTCCGTCGTTCACGACGTACCCGCGCGACCCGGCCGTCCTGCTCGCGGCGCGGAGACAGGCGTTGCTGGCGCTCGCTCGGCCGCCCCACTAGCGCTCGAGTCTTTCACCTCCCTGCGTTGGCCCCGTTCTTGCGCCCCATGCAAGCTCGCCATATATCAACGGGCCCATGGCCTTCGAGTTGCGTCGTCGTTCCGCCGTTCTGTCGAGCGCGTTGGCGCCGGAGTGGGTGGCGCGCATCCGGGCGGGAGACGAGGCCGCGTTCGAGGCGGTGTTCCGGGCCTACTACGACCCGCTGTGCCGCTACGTTGCCACTTACCTCGGCAGCCGGGATGCGGCCGAGGACGCGGTGCAGGGGGTGTTCGCGCGCATCTGGGAAGATCGCGCCCACTGGGTGGTGGGCGACGTGCGGCACTATCTCTACGCGGCCGTGCGCCGCCGCGCCATCAGCCAGATCCGTCGGACGGCCGTGCGGCGGCGTGCCGCGCCCTTGCTGATCCTGGAAGAGAGCGGTGGCACCACTGCGGCGCCGGCGGACGCGGAGTTCGAGGCCGAGGAGCTGTGGCGCCGGCTGGAGCGCGCCCTCGCCGGGCTGCCCCCGCGTACCCGCGCGGCGTTCGTGCTGAGCCGGCGGGAAGGCTTGAGCTACCGCGAGGTGGCGCTGCGGATGACTATCTCACCCAAGACCGTCGGCGTGCATATCGGACGAGCGCTGGCGGTCCTCAGGAAGGCGATGGCTTCGGCCGGTAAGTAATCCCCCCTGCTGCGGCGTCATAACACCATGATGACGGTCGACTACATCGTGCTCGGCCGCTACCTGAGCGGGCAGGCTTCCCCGGAGGAGCGCGCCGCCGTCGAGGCTTGGCTGGGGGCCGACGCCGAGCGCCGCACCGCGGTCGCGGCGCTGCAGGCGGCGTGGGCGGCCGATGCCCGACAATACGAGCCATCCTACGACACCGACGCCGCCTGGCGCCGCTTGCGGCGCGGCCTGGCCCAGACGGCGCGACCCGCGAGGTCGGTGGCGTCGCGGTGGCGCCCTCCCGCGATCGCGGCCGGGCTCGTTGTGCTGCTCGGCGTCGGGGGCGTGTGGTGGCTCGGGGCGCACCCGGTCGCGCGGCCGCCCGCGCTGCGGGAGTACGCCACTCCCAAGGGGCGGCGGGCGGTCTTCCGGCTGCTCGACGGGACGGAGATCACCCTCAACGCCGACAGCCGGCTGGGCGTCCCGGTCCGGTTCGCACCGCGCGGGCGCGACGTCTACCTCGAGGGCGAGGCGTACTTCAGCGTGGTGCACGACGGCGCGCGCCCCTTCGTGGTACACACTGCGGGCGGCGCGATTCGGGCGATCGGGACTCGATTCGTTGTCCACGCGTACGGCGATGCCGCCGAGCGCGTCGCCGTGGCGGAGGGCGCCGTGGCGCTTGCCCTGCCGGCGCAACCCGGGGCGGCGGAAACGCGGCTGCGCGCCGGGCAGGTGGCCACGCTGTCGCGCGCCGGCGCGGTGCGCGTGCTGCAAGGCGCCGACGTCACGAATGAGCTCGCCTGGACCCGAGGACGCCTGGTGTTCACCAGTGTGCCGCTCTCCGAGGCAGCGCAACGGCTCGGGCGATGGTACGACCTCGACGTGCTGGTGATCGACTCCACACTCGCGCGCCGGCCGATCACGGGGTCCTACTCGAGCGAGCCGGTTTCCGAAGTCCTTACTCTGATCACGTCCGCCGTGGGGGCCAGGTACGAGTGGAGCGGGCGATCAGTGACGATCTCGATGGTCCGGGCCGCACGGTGACGCGCCAACGTCGGAGGGAGGTTCGCATGAAGGTCGCAGCCATGGTGCTCGCCGCGGTGCTCGCCGCAGCGGGAGCAGGGATGCCGCTCGCGGCGGCCGCGCAAGATCCGCCGGGGGAAGTCGCACTCGCCGCCGCCGGTCCGCGGTTCCTCGCGCTGACGGCCGGCACCGCTGCCGACGCCGCGGTCCGCTGGTCGGACGCGAGCAACGCCGCCGTCTTCCGGCGGCTGATCACGGTCGACTGGCAGGGGATGCCCCTCGGCGACGCGTTGTCCGAGATCGCGCGCAAAGCGGGGCTGCGTCTCACCTACAGCGCCGCGGTCGTGCCACTCGAGGCTCCGGTCACCCTGAGCGCGTCCAATCTTACCGTGGGCGCGGTATTGAGCGCGGTGCTGTACGACGCCGGGGTGGACGTACTGCTGACCTCGAGCGGGCGGGCGGCTTTAGTGAAGCGCGGCGTCATGGGCGAGCCCCAGGTCGGAGCGATTGTCGGGCACGTCACCGACTCCGTCACCAAGCAGGGGATCGCGGTGGCCACCGTCACGGTCGAGGGCACGGGGTTGAGCGCGCGGTCGGCCGACGACGGCGCGTATCGCATCGCGAACGTGCCGCCTGGATCGCACACCGTTCGGGCTGCGCGGATCGGCTTCACTCCAGTCTCGAAGCCCGTCACCGTGGTGGCCGACCAGGACAGCACGGTGGACTTCACCCTGACTGCCCAGGCGACCGAGCTCGAGCAGGTGGTCGCGATCGGCTACGGCACGGCGGCGCGACGCGAGCTGACGGGAGCGGTCTCGTCCGTCTCGGCCGATCAGATCGCGGCCGCGCCCGTGACGTCGCTCGAGCAATCCCTGCTCGGTCGCGCGCCCGGCGTGCAGGTCGTGACCTCGAGCGGCCAGCCGGGCGCCGGCGCGATGGTACGCATCCGCGGCGGCAATTCCATTTCCGCGGGCAACGACCCGCTGTACGTGATCGACGGCGTACCGATCACGACGAACCTGGACGACGCCACGACGGGCACCCTGCTGACCGAGGGGATGCGGGGCTTGAATCCCCTCGCCGCCCTAAACCCGGACGACGTCGAGTCGATCGACATCCTCAAGGACGCCTCGGCCGTCGCCATTTACGGCGCCCGGGGCGCCAACGGGGTCGTGCTGATCACGACGAAGCACGGGCGGAGGGGTCAGAACAGCGTCTCGTTCGGGTCGTACTACGCCCGCCAGGAAGTGCGGCGCGAGCTGCCGCTGATGGATGCGACCCAGTTCGCGCAGATGGTGAACGCCGCGTACACCAACGCCGGACAGCCTCCGCTGTACACGCCCGCAGATATCGCCGGGTTTGGCCGGGGGACCGACTGGCAGCATGCGATCTTTCGCACCGCCCCGCTGCGCGGCTACGACGTGTCCGTCTCGGGCGGCGATCAGAACACGGCCTACTTTGTGTCGGGCAGCTTGCTCAAGAACGACGGCGTGATCATCGGGAGCGACCTGAGCCGCGGGTCGTTCCGGTTCAACCTCGATCGCACCGTCAGCCGCAAGCTCCGGGTCGGGAACCGGCTGGCGTTCAGCCGCTCCCAAGGAGAAGTGTTGCCAAGCCCGGTCGTGCTCAACGCTCTGACGGCCCCCCCCACGCTGTCTGTAACGGGCCCCGGGGGGGACTACTTCACCGGGACGAATCCGCTCACCGGCCGGCCGTTCGAGAACCCCGTCGCGTCGGCACTCAAGATCACGAATGAGGAACGGCAGAACCGGCTCATCGGCAACGTGTTCGGGGAGTACGACGTTCTGGAAGGCCTGACTCTGCGCAGCACGCTTGGCATGGACTTTCTCAACTCGGTGCAGGACTACTACGCACCGTCCACGGTGCTCCCCGGGCTGACCACCAATGGACAGGGGAGCCGGGGGCAGGCGCAGACGCTGAGCTGGACGTTCGAGAACACGATCCACTACAGCCGGCGGTTGGGCGAGCTACACAACGTCGACCTGCTCGCGGGCATGACGCTCGAGCGCACCAACACCGAAGGGATTTCGGGGACCGCGCAGGACTTCCTGACCGACGGCCTGGGTGTGAACGGCCTGTACGCAGGGAAGACATTCGTCGGCGTCTGGACCCCGGCGCCCCACTCCTCGTTAGCGTCGTCCTTCGCCCGCGCCAACTGGGGGATTGCCGACAAGTACCTGTTCACGCTCACCGGGCGCGTCGATGGGTCGTCCAAGTTCGGCAGGGACCACCGCTACGGCTTCTTCCCCTCGGGGGCGTTCGCGTGGCGGGCCTCGGATGAGAGCTTCGTGAAGCGTCTCGGCTGGTTCGACGACCTGAAGCTGCGCGCGAGCTACGGCCGGACGGGAAATCAGGACATCGGGAACTATAAGTCACTCGCGACATTGGGCAGCACTGTGTACGTGCTCGGCGGCTCCCGCGCGATCGGCTTCGTGCCCGCGAGCCTGGCGAATGCCGATCTCAAGTGGGAGACCACCGACCAATTCGACGCTGGAGTGGACGCCTCGGTGCTTGGCCATCGGGTCACCGTCACCGCCGACTATTACAAGAAGAAGACGCACGACCTGCTGCTCGACGCGCGCGTGCCGTCGAGCTCGGGGTTCGGCAGCCAGTTGCAGAACATCGGCAGCGTGCGCAATCGCGGGTTCGAGGTCAGCGTCAACACCGTGAACCTGTCCGGCAGCACCCTCGGCTGGGAGACGTCTCTCGCGCTGGCCTGGAACCGGCAGGAAGTGGCGAACCTCGGCGCGGACTCTATCATCATCGATCCGTACGGCGTCGGCGGCGGCGCGCACCAGAGCCCCACCGTCCTCAAGGTGGGCGAGCCAATCAATTCCTTCTACGGCTGGGTGTACGACAGCCTGGCGAACGGGCAGCCGGTGTACAAGGATCTCGATGGCGACGGCGTGATCACCTCGGCCGACCGGACCATCATCGGCAACGCGCAGCCCACCTACACCGGGGGTCTCGCGAATCGGTTTACATTCCACAACTTCGAGCTCTCCGTCCTGCTGCAGTGGTCCGTGGGCAACAAGATCTACAACATCAATCGGTCGCTCCTCACGGCCGCCGGGGGCACCGCCAACCAGCTGGTGGACGTGGCGACCGGCGGTCGCGGCGTCCCGACGCCGAAGATCGGCAACACGTTCGAGAGTCGCGAGTCCGATCTGTTCGTCGAGGACGGCTCGTATCTCCGTGGCAAGAACATCCGGCTGGCTTACAGCTTTCCCGCCATCTGGCTGCAGGCCGTCCATCTCCAGGGCATGAGCCGGCTGCAGCTGTACATCAGCGCGCAGAACTTCTTCACCGTCACCAACTATACCGGCTACGATCCGGAGATCACCGAGTACGCCACAACGAACCTCGCTCAGGGATTCGACTACGGCACGTACCCACAGGTTCGGCAGATCACTTTCGGATTCTCCGCCGGCTTCTAGGCGGAACGGAGATCATCGTATGCAACGCACCAAACTGCTCTCGACGCTCGGCGGGCTGGTGGCGCTCGCGTTGGCGGTGTCGTGCGACAGCTTTCTCGACCCGAGCCCGTCCGATGTGCTCGCCCCGGAGAACTTCTATAAGACCTCGTCCGACGCGGTCGCGGCCGTGAACGGCGTGTACGAGCAGGTCAAGTGGTCGTACTGGCTCGGCTTCTGGTACGTGTCGGACGTGGCGACCGACGACATCCTCGCGAGCGCCAAGTTCGGGTCCGACGGTCACCGCATGAGTGACTACATCTTCGACGCCACCGAGTGGCCCATCGGCGACATCTGGGGCAACGCCTACCGTACCGTCAACCGAGCCAATGCGGTGCTGGACCGCGTACCGGCGATCACGATGGACCCGGCGCTGCGTACGCGCCTGCTGGGTGAGGCGCACTTCCTGCGGGCGCTCGCCTACTTCAACCTGGTCCGGTGCTACGGTGACGTGCCGCTGTTGGAGCATGAGGTCACGTCGGTGAGCGGGTTGGCAGTGTCACGCACGCCGCTGGCGCAGGTGTACGCCCTCATCGTCAGCGACCTCCAGGAGGCGGCCACCGCGCTGCCCCCGGCCTATTCCGGTTCCGATGTCGGCCGCGCGACGAGCGGAGCGGCGCAGGCCCTGCTCGCGAAGGCATACCTCACGGAGCAGGATTGGCTCAAAGCGGCGCAGACCGCCGCAACGATCATTACCAGCGGACACTACGTCCTGCTCGCGAACTGGAAGGACAACTTCCGGATCGCGTTGAAGCTCACGAACTCGGAGAGCATCTTCGAGATCAACTACGATGGCATCCTCGATCCCGGTGCAGGGAGCATACACACCCTGTTCAGCCTCCCTCTGGGGTATCCCGGCGGCGCCGCCTACGGGTTGATGTACATTCCGCCTTCGCTGCAAAACCTGTTCGCACCGGCCGACACCCGAGGGAATCACGGGACGTTCATGGTGTCGCCGTACACCGACCAGATGGGGCGCACCTTCACGTGGGGCGTCCCGCCCGGCCCGGCGTTCGATAAGTATCTCGACGAGAGCGACGCCGAGAACATGAACACGCGAGAGTGGGTGCGGCAGGCGAACGACTGGATCGTGTTACGCTACGCCGACGTGCTCCTGATGTACGCCGAAGCCGTCAACGAGGGCGGCGCGGCGACCGCCGGGAGCGGCGAGGCGGCGCTGAACGCCGTGCGGGGGCGCGCGGGCCTGGGGCCCGTGTCGGGCCTGTCGCAGGCGGCGTTCCGCGATTCGCTCCGCCTCGAGCGCCGGCGTGAGTTCGTGTTCGAGGGCCAGCGCTGGTTCGACCTGTCGCGCTGGGGAATCCTCGACGCGGTGATCCGGGCAAAAACCACCGAGCTGCAGACCATCGCTCCCGGGGAGACGACCGTGCACGGCGTCCCGAGCAACCTGCTGCCGATCCCGCAATCGGAGCGGGACATCAACCCCAACCTGACGCAGAACCCGGGGTGGTGACGTCGCGGGTCTTCCTGCTGGCGCTCGCCGCCGGGGTGGCGTGCGCTCCCAACGGGCGGGCCCCGGGAGAGCCGGGACCCGGGCCTCCCCCACAACCGAGCGGGCCTGCCGCGGAGGTATGGCTCACCACGCCCGACGGATCCAGGCTTCTGTCCCGCGAGCCCGACGCGCATTTCGATTCCGGCCCGGCGCCGTCGATCACGACGATCGCGGTGGACGAGGCCGCGACCTATCAGGAGATCGTGGGCTTCGGGGCGGCCATCACCGATGCGTCGGCGTGGCTGATCCAGAACAAGCTGACGCCGTCGCAGCGCGAGTCTCTGCTGCGGGACCTGTTTGGGCGGAATCCCGGGATCGGGCTCAGCTTCACGCGCCTCACGATGGGCGCGTCTGACTTCTCGCTGCGTCAGTACAGCTACGACGACATGCCGGCGGGCCAGACCGACCCGACGCTCGTTCACTTCTCGATCGACCCCAATCGCGCCGACGTGCTGCCGGTGGTGCAGCGCGCCCTGGCGATCAACCCGCAGCTCAAGATCATGGCATCCCCGTGGAGCCCACCGGGATGGATGAAGACCAGCGGGAGCCTGATCCAGGGGACGCTCCTGCCGGAAGCGTACGGACCGTTCGCCGAATACTTGCGGCGCTACGTCGCGGCGTACGGCGCCGAGGGCGTCCCGATCTACGCGATCACGGTGCAGAATGAGCCGCATTTCGAGCCGTCCGACTATCCCGGCATGCGGCTCGAGCCCCCGGCCCGCGCCCGCTTCGTAGGGGGATACCTGGGGCCGCTGTTCGCGCAGAACGGGATCGGGACGTTGATTCTCGACTGGGACCACAATTGGGACCAGTACCAGTCGCCGCTCCAAGTGCTGGCCGACAGCGTGGCACCCCGCTACATCGCGGGCGTGGCGTGGCACTGCTACGCCGGAGACGTAGCGGCGCAGACCCTGGTACACGACGCGCACGCGGACAAGGACGCCTATTTCACTGAGTGCTCGGGCGGCGAGTGGGCCCCCAACTTCGCCGACAACCTGAAGTGGTTCGTGCGCACCCTCATCGTCGGGAGCACCCGGGGGTGGGCGAAGGGTGTGCTGCTGTGGAACCTGGCCCTGGACGAGCATTACGGGCCGCACACCGGCGGTTGCGGCAACTGCCGTGGCGTCGTCACGATCAACTCGGCCTCCGGCGGGGTGATCCGCAACGTCGAGTACTACGCGCTGGCCCACGCCAGTCGGTTCGTGCGACCTGGGGCGCGCCGGATCGAGTCGACAACCGGCGTCGAGGGGCTCGAGACGGTTGCATTCCGCAACTCGGATGACGCCTCAAAAGCGCTGATCGTCGTCAATACGGCCGCGCTCGATCGCAGCTTTGCGGTGCGCTGGGCGGGACGGTCGCTCACCTATGCTATCGCCGCAGGGAGCGTCGTCACCCTGGCGTGGAAGTAGGCTTCCCAACCGTGGTTTCAAGCACTTAGCGGCACTGCGCAGGCCTAATCTCGTAAGTACAACGCACACTTAACATTACGTTGCCCCGTGACGTGCGCCACAGCTTGTCGGGTCGGATAACGCGATCTTGACTCGCCCGCTGAGGCACGCAGCGCCCCTCCTCAGCCCAACTGAGCTCGGAGAGACACTGTGAAGCGAGTATTCATAGGACTTGTGGCCTTGGTCGCCACGCCGTTCGTGGCGGGCGTTTCCCAGGTTCGCAGCAACCCGGGGCTGGGTCATGACGCCGTGCATTGCGCGATGCGTGCTTCCCTTCATCCGGGCACAGACGTAAACAAATGCGATCCCCCGGCGCCTCCACCGGTGGTGCAGCCGCCAGTGGTTCCGCCACCGGTGGTGGCACCGCCGCCCCCGCCACCTCCGCCACCGGCACCGACGCCTACGTGCTCCGTCACGGCGCCGTCGACCAGCGGAGCGCTGACGATCGATGGAAGGGTGCAGCTTGGCGCAGATCCGTGGCCCGGCCTCGCGAACTGGTGCATCCAGCTCACCGGGACGGTCACGGCAACCATGCTCACCGACGCGTCGGGGAACTACATGTTCACCGGTCTGCCGGATGGCACCTACACGGTGTGTGAAGTGGTGCAGAGCGGCTGGCAGCAGACGTTTCCTGGGAGCGGCGACACCTGCCCAACTGGTTTCGGGTGGACGTTCACGCTCGTGGGGTACAGCGGCTCGTACGTGAATTTCAAGAATATCGCCACCCCGTAAGGTCGGGGGGACGTAAGCTCGGCAAGGCCCCGGGGGCGGTTTCCCCGGGGCCTTTGCTTTGTGGGGTTCGCGGATAAATTGGGGTGGTGTAGGATAAATTGGGGTGGTGTAGCAGGAACCCCGCGGGCGTAATTCAGGGGTAGAATGCCAGCTTCCCAAGCTGGACGTCGCCGGTTCGAATCCGGTCGCCCGCTCTCGAACGACACATGAAGGCCGCTCTCACGGCCCTGTGCAGCGCCGTCGCCGCGCCTCTGCTGGCGCAGGGTGGCTGGGTGACGCCCCAACCCCCCTGCGAGCTCAGCGCAGCCCACTTCAAGGTCAACGGCGGAGTGCTGCACCTCAAGGCCGCCGCCGAGAAACCCGACCAGCGCAACGGCCAGCTCGCTGAGGCGGGCCGGGTCCTCGTAGCAGCGATCCTCCAGGACAAGCAGGACAAGAATCCCGCCGCCTGGTATTATCTCGGCCGTTACTACTTCGAGATCGGCGACGCTGGTGGGGCCGACAGCGCTCTCGCGCGCGCGCTATCTCTGGCACCGCCGTGCAAGCAGGACATCGACGGCTACCGCCGGCGGCTCTGGGCCAGCACCCTCAACGCCGGCCTCGCGGCCTGGCAGGGCGGCAAGGAAGACTCCGCAGTGGTGTTGTTCGGTCTCGCCGCCCGCCTCGTGCCCGGAAATCCCAAGGCGTTCGTCGCGCTGGCGGGGCTGTATGCGGGCAAGGAGAACTACGACTCCGCGCTCGTCTTCTACCGCCGCACGGTCGAGGCCGCTGGAAACGATACGGCGTTCGCGAAGGACAAGAGAGAAGCCCTCGGCAATGCGGCCCGGCTTCTGGTGGGGCGCGCCCAGAACGATGCGGCGGCACAGCACTACGCCCGGCTCCGGGCGAGCGCGGATTCGATCGACCGTGGGCTCGAAAGCGATTCCACGGTCCTGGCCCGCTTGATTGCTTCGTCCCAGTCGCGCAAGACACGCGGGCGGAGGCTCGCGCCGGCGGATCAGCAGACCTTCACGCGAGACTCGAGCGGGCGCGCCCAGGCGGTGGCCCAGGCCCAGGTCGCTCGCGCGGCGCTGCTGCAGCAGATGGCGGCTGACAGCGGGAAGCTGCAGGCGGCATTCGCGCCGGCCATCGCGGCCCTGCACGACTATCTGGCGGCATACCCCGGAGAAATGGATGCGGCGACGTCGCTCGCTACACTGTACGCGCAGAGCGGCCGCGCCGCGCCAGCGTCCGCCGTGTTCGACTCCGTCGCGGCCCACGCCCAGAACTTCGATCCGGAAGACCTGTTCACGGCCGGCCAGCGACTGATGAGCCAACGGTGGTATCGGGCCGGCGCTCGGGCACTGGCGCTGGCGCTCACCAAGAACCCCTACCGTCGAGACGCGCTCTACTCGCTCGGGGTCGGCTATTACCAGCTGCGCGACTCGACGAACCTGCTCGCCGTCGCGCAGCGTCTCGTGCAGCTCGACCCGCTCAATCGCGGCTCCCTCAAGCTGCTGGCGGGTGCCTGGGACTTGCGCGGCCGGCGGGACTCGACCCTCAAGTACGTCGCCCAGGCCGATTCGCTGCTCGCCGTCGAGGTGTCGGTAACGAGCTTCGTGCCCGATTCGGCCGGGGCGGCCGTCACGCTCCTGGCCACCAACCTGAGACCCGCCGCCTCCAAGCCGTTCCGCCTCACCGTGGAGTTCCTCGATCTCCAGGGGAAGCCAGTCGCCAGCGAGACGCGTGATGTCCCCGCCATCCCGCCGCAGGAGAACCAGCAGCTCGATGTGAAGGTGAGCGGTAAGGGGATCGCCGGCTGGCGCTACCGCCCTTCCTGAGCGATATTTCGACGCTCGACGGAAGTTCCAGCCTGCGTTGAGGTTGCGACGCTAGGCTTCACAAAGTCCTTGAAGTCCAGGCAGCGCGATGGTTCGTGTCCAGGCGGTCGCGCCGGGCTCGCTCGGCGCAACACTCGGGGTCGTCCCGGGAACGGAGCTGCTCGCGGTCAACGGTCGCGCGCTCGAGGACTTCCTGGATTGGGAGTTCTTGAGCGCGGACGAGCGCTTCGTCCTGTCCGCGACCATGCCCGGCGGCGACGCCGTGGAATACGACGTCGAGCGTCCCGAGGGGCTGCCGATGGGCGTCACGCTCGAGGCGCCGCGGATCCGCCGCTGTGCCAATCATTGCGATTTCTGCTTCGTGGACGGCAACCCCGCGGGGATGCGGGCGCCGCTGTACATCCGGGACGACGATTACCGGTTGTCGTTCCGGTACGGCAATTTCGCGACCCTGACCAACCTCAAGCCCTGGGACATCGAGCGGATCGTGGAATACCGGCTCTCGCCCTTGTACGTGTCCGTGCACGCCACCGACCCTACGGTGCGCCGCTGGTTGCTCCGCAACCCCGAGGCGCCCGAGATCGTGCCGCAGCTGCGCTCGTTGGCGGGGCAGGGGATCACGTTTCACACACAAGTGGTGCTCGTCCCGGGTGCGAACGACGGGGCGGAGCTGGTGCGCACGCTCACCGACCTGTTCGAGCTGGGGGAGCCGATCCTCTCCGTGTCGGTCGTCCCGGTTGCGCTGACCGAGTACTCGAAGCGGAACCTGGTACGCGAGCTCGTGCGTGAGGAGTGCTGCGCGGCGCTCGCCACGGTCGGCCGGTTCGCGACGCGCGCGCTCGCCGAGCGCGGGTTTCCCTGGTGCTACGGCGCGGATGATCTGTACCTGCAGGCGGGGGAGCCGTTGCCACCAGCGGAGTGGTACGGGGAGTTTGAGCAACGCGAGAACGGCGTGGGCGCCGTACGGTATCTCCAGACACAGATTGCGGCGGCGCGGGACCGGCTGCCCGATCTCGCCGGCAAGCGCATCGGCGTCGTGACGGGTGCGGCGATGGGGCCGCTCATGCCGCAGGTGCTGGCGGAGGTGGCCGCGCTCACCGGTGCGCAGTTCGAGCTCGTGGTCGTCGAGAACACGCTGTTCGGGCCGTCCGTCACGACGGCGGGGTTGCTCCCGGCCGCGGCGATCGAGCGCGCGCTCGTTGGGCGGGGCGATCTCGATCTCGCCCTGCTTCCGGCTGAGGCGGTAAACGACGATTTGATCTTCATGGATGACGTGCGGGCGGACGACCTGGCGGCGCGGGTGCCCATGCCCGTGAGGCTGTCGTATGAGTTTGCGGACGCGCTGTCCGATTGTGGATTGTGGATTGCGGATTGCGGATTGGAGTCGAGATCCGTCGAATCCGCAATCGACAATCCGCAATCCGCAATGGGTGGGGGAGAGGGCGGGGAAGGATGAGCGGCGCCCCCACGGTCGCGATCATCGGCCGTCCCAACGTCGGCAAATCGACGCTGTTCAACCGTTTCATCGGGCGGCGGGAGGCGATCGTCGACGGCCGACCGGGGGTGACGCGCGACCGGAACTTCGGCGTGGTCGATTGGAACGGGCGGCAGTTCTGGCTGGTGGATACGGGCGGTCTCATCCTGGGGGCAGAGGATTCCCTGAATCGGGCGGTCCGCCACCAGGTCGAGCAGGCGGTCACGGAGAGCGACGTGGTGCTGTTCCTCGTGGACGTAGAGCACGGTGTCCATCCGGCCGATCTCGAGATCGCGCAATACCTGCGCAAGGCCCGGCGTCCCATGATCCTCGTGGCCAACAAGGCAGACCAGCTCCCGGTGGACAGCCGGCACCTCGCGTTTTACGAACTCGGCCTGGGCGACCCATTCCCCGTTTCGGCGGCCGTGGGCAAGAGCTCGGGCGATCTGCTCGATCGCGTGGTGGCGCTGCTGCCGCCGGCGGGCGCGGTGACCGAAGAGGCGGCCATCGACGTCGCCGTGGTGGGGCGTCCCAACGTGGGCAAGTCGAGTCTCGTGAACCGGCTGCTCGGCAGCGACCGGCTGGTCGTGGCCGACGAGCCGGGCACCACGCGAGACGCGATCGACACGCCGCTGCGCTATGAGGACCGCACGCTCGTGTTCATTGACACGGCCGGGTTGCGCAAGCGCAGCAAGGTGGACGACGACATCGAGTTTTACTCGACGTTGCGGACCGCACGAGCGATCGAGCGCGCCGACGTATGCGTGCTCGTCGTCGACGCGCGGGACGGCGTGCACGTACAGGACCTGAAGATCGCCAACGACGCCTGGGAACGGGGTGCCGCGCTGATCATCGCCGTGAACAAATGGGACTTGATCGAAGAGAAGGACACGAATACCGCGGTGCGGGGCGAGCGGGAGATCAAGGCGCGCGCGCCGTTTCTCGAATTCATCCCGTTCATCTACGTGTCGGCCAAGACCGGCCAGCGTGCGACCAAGCTGCTCGAGCTGATTCTCGCCGTCGCCCGAGAGCGCGACAAGCGGATCGCGACGCACGAGGTGAACGAGGTGCTGGGTGCGCTGGTGGATCGCCAGCAGCCGCCGCAGCCCGTCGGCGAGTCGGTCCGCCTGTTGTACGCCTCCCAGATCGGCACGGCGCCGCCGCGGTTCGCGATCGTCTCGAACCGGCCCGAAGCGATTCCGGAGTCCTATACCCGTTACCTGCTGAACGGCTTCCGCGCGGCGTGGCAGTTCACGGGATCTCCGATCACCATCAAGTTCCGCCGCAAGCGGGAGCAGGCAGCGCACCGGTGAGCGCGCTCGGGCTCATGGGCTTGCTGGTGCTGGCGTACCTGATCGGCGCGACGCCGACGAGCTATCTCGCCGGTCGGCTGGGCCGGGGGATCGATCTGCGCGAGCACGGCTCCAAGAACTTGGGCGCGACGAACGTGTACCGCGTGCTGGGCTGGCGGTACGCGATCCCCGTCGCCCTCGTGGACCTCGGCAAGGGGGCCCTCCCGGTCGCCCTGCTCTCGCCCCGCGCCAATGGCCCGGCGTGGTTCACCGTCACGCTCGGGATCGCCGCGGTGCTGGGACACGTCTACTCGCCCTACGTGCGTTTCAAGGGAGGGAAAGGGGTGGCGACCGCGGCGGGAATGTTCCTGGCGCTGGCCCCGCTGGCGCTCGCGATCTCGCTGCCCGTCTGGGCTGGTACGCTGTGGCTCTCCGGGTACGTCTCCGCCGCGTCGCTCACCGCCACGACGCTGTTTCCGCTGTGGGTGCGGCTCACCCAACCCGACGCGCCCTACACCTTCTGGGCGAGCGTGGTGCTCGCCCTGCTGATCGCATACTCGCATCGGGCCAACATCCGGCGGCTGATGGACGGCACGGAGAATCGGTTCAGAACGAGAAAAGGGGTGGTTGCGTGACGAATCAATTGCGGATTGCGGATTTCGGATTGTGGATTGGCAGACCTCGAACCCGCATACACAATCCGCAATCCACAAGCCGCAATCCGCAATCGGGTTGGGGGGTGCGGTGAGGATCGCCGTCGTAGGCGGCGGCGCCTGGGGGACGGCGCTGGCGGACCTGCTGGCGCGCAAGGGGGCGTCCCAGGCGGTGACGCTCTGGGCGCGCGAGCCGGACGTGGTCGACGGCATCAACCGCGCGCACGTGAACCCGGTGTTTCTCCCCGGCGCGGCCCTGGACCACTCGCTGCGGGCGAGCGGGGACCTGGCGGAGACCGTGCGAGGCGCCGATGTGGTCGTGTCGTCCGCGCCGTCGCATGTCGTGCGCGAGGTGATGGGCCGCGCCGGCGCCGCCTTGAGCCGCGGCGCGTTCGTGGTGAGCGTGTCCAAGGGGCTCGAGCCGGAGCGCCTCACAACGCTGTCGTGCGTACTCGGCGAGGTGCTGCCGCGGGGCGTCCCGGTCGCCGTCCTCTCGGGGCCGTCGTTCGCGCAGGAAGTGTATCAGCAACAGCCTACGGCGGTGGTGGCGGCGGCGCAGGATCACGGCGTGGCCCAGCGGGTGCAGCAGGTGTTCTCGACGAACTACTTCCGGGTGTACTCGCACACCGACGTGCTCGGGGTGGAGCTGGGCGGGGCGCTCAAGAACGTGATCGCCCTCGCCGCCGGCATCCTCGAGGGGCTGGGGTTGGGGCACAACACGCGGGCCGCGCTGCTGACCCGCGGGCTCGCCGAGATCACCCGCCTGGGCGTGGCGCTCGGCGCCGAGCCCGCGACGTTCGCCGGCCTCGCGGGGATGGGCGATCTCATTCTCACCGCGACCGGGCCGCTGTCGCGCAACCGCTCGCTCGGGGTCGAGCTGGCGCGCGGCACGGCGCTCGCCGATGCGCTCGCCGGTCGGGCCTCGGTGGCCGAGGGCGTGAACACCGCGCGGGCCGCCGTCACGCTGGGCGCCCGGCATGAGGTGGAGCTCCCGATCGCCGGGCAGGTGGCGGAGGTGCTGTTCGGCGGCAAGCCGCCACGTCAGGCGGTCGCCGACCTGATGGAGCGCGAGCTGAAAGCGGAGCAATGGAGCGGGGGCGGGAAGGAACGATGAGCGTCCCGCACCCCGTTCAGGAGTTCTTCTCGATCGGCGAAGTGTGCCAGCTCACCGATCTCAAGCCGCACGTGCTGCGCTATTGGGAGAGCCAGTTCCGTTTTCTGAACCCCGCCAAAAATCGCTCCGGCAACCGGGTGTACCAGCGACGTGAGATCGAGCTGATCATGCTCGTGAAGCACCTGTTGTACACGGAGAAATACACGATCGAAGGGGCGCGGCAGAAGATCGAGCAGTACCGCCGCTCGGGCGAGCTCAAGCCCGAGGCCCGGCGCGCACTCGCCACGCAGACGGTGAAGGATCTGCGGAGCGAGCTCAAGTCGATTCTCGCGATCCTCGAGGGCACGGCCCCGCCCAATGCCGGGGCGCGCTGACGGCGCGGTCGCAATCGTCATCCCGGCCTATCAGGCGGCCGCGACGATCGGCACGGTCGTATCGGGGGCCCGGCACGCGCTGCCGGACGCGACGATCTACGTGGTCGATGACGGCTCAAGGGATGCGACCGGCGAAGGGGGAAGGGGGAAGGGGGCCACGGTGCTGGTGCATCCGCGGAACCTCGGCAAAGGCGCCGCACTGCGCACGGGGATCGAGCGAGCGCTCGCCGACGGCGCGGGCGTGGTCGTAACCTTGGACGCCGACGGGCAACATCCGCCGGAGGAGATCCCGCGGCTCGTGGCCCCGATCGCCGGCGGGGAGGCGGACGTGGTGCTCGGCGCCCGGGCCCGCACGGGGGCGATGCCGCTCGGGCGACGCGGCACCAACTGGCTCTCGGCGGCGCTGGCTTCTCGGATCGGCGGCCGCGCGGTGCCGGACGCGCAGACCGGCTTCCGGGCGCTGACGCGCCGCGCCGCTGAGCTGGTCCGCCCACGCGAGACGCGCTACGATTTCGAGGCCGCGTTTCTGCTCGAGGCTCTGGCGCGGGGCTTGCGGGTGCGCTCGGTCCCGATCGCCACGGTGTACGCGGGCCACCCCAGCCATTTCCGGCATTGGGAGGATACCTGGCTCCTCGCGCGCGTGTTCACGCGCTACGGACGCCGGATCATCTTCGGAGCGCGATGAACATCCTGATCTCGAACGACGACGGCATCCTCGCCCGCGGCCTGGCCGTGCTGGGCGAGGTGTGCGCGTCGCTCGGCCAGGTGACCGTCGTCGCGCCCGACCGTGAGCAGAGCGGCACGTCGCACTCGCTCACGCTGCACCGCCCGCTCCACGCCACGCGCCGCCCCGACGCGACCTTCCAGGTGGACGGCACGCCCACCGATTGCGTGCTGCTGGCGATCGGGATGCTGATGCCGGAGAAGCCTGACTTCGTGATCTCGGGGATCAATCACGGCCAAAACATGGGCGAAGATGTGTTCTACTCGGGCACGGTCGCGGCGGCGATGGAGGGGCTCGTGGCGGGCATCCCCAGCATCGCCGTGTCGTACGCGGGCTCGGACGTGGACCTGCTCGCCACCCACAAGGACGGCCTGCACGCCCTGCTGCGTCGCATCGTCGACGTGAAGGACTTTCCCACGGAGACGCTGCTCAACATCAACCTTCCCGCGATTCCGGGAGACCAGGTCAAAGGGGTCAAGGTCACCCACCTGGGCAGCCGGGTGTTCAGTGAAGAGATCGCCCTGATGAAGGACCCCTGGGGGAAGGACATCTATTGGATCGGCGGAGGCCGCATCACCTGGACGGGCGACGCCGACTCCGACTTCCGCGCCACGAGCGACGGCTACATCTCGGTGACACCGTTGCACATGGACATGACGAACTACGGCCTGCTCGAGGTGGTGCGCAAATGGTTCCCCGGAGACTGAGCCCTGAGGGGGGTGGGGGGGTGGGGGGGGGCGACACCTACGGCGGGTACCGTGTGCGGCTGGTCGAAACGCTGCGGCTGAAGGGCATCCGCGATCTCGCCGTCCTCAAGGCGTTCGCCGAGACGCCGCGGCATCTGTTCGTGCCCGAGGCGGTGCGCCACCGGGCGTACGAGGACGTCGCGCTGCCGATCGGCGACGGACAAACGATCTCGCAGCCGTTCACACAGGCTCGGTATCTCGTGGCGCTGCGACTGACCGGCAAGGAGAAAGTGCTCGAGATCGGCACGGGATCGGGGTACCAGACCGCGCTGCTGGGCGCGCTCGCCGCCACGGTGTTCTCGGTGGAACGGGTCGAGAGCCTGGCCCGCGCCGCCCAGCAGGCGGTGCGCCAGGCGGGTGCGACGAACGTGTCGGTGCTGCACGGCGACGGGACGCTGGGGTGGAGCGCGTACGCGCCCTACGATGCCATCCTGGTCGCGGCGGGAGGCCCCGAGATCCCTCGCCCGCTGGTCGAGCAGCTCGCGCCGGGGGGCCGGCTCCTGATCCCGGTCGGCGCCCGCGGCGCGCAGACCCTCACCCTCGTGGAGCGGGACGACGCCGGCACGCGGCAGATTCCGCTGGGCGAGGCCCGCTTCGTTCCCCTCGTCGGAGAGCACGGCTTCGATGCTTGAGAGCTTCATCCACTGGCTGCTGGACCGCTTTCGCGACCTCGGCTACCCGGGGATCGTGATCCTCATGGCCATCGAATCCTCGTTTCTGCCGCTGCCGAGCGAGCTGGTGATGCCCCCGGCGGGATATCTGGCCGCCAAGGGCGAGCTGAGCTTCGTGCTGGCGATCGCGTGCGGGGTGCTGGGAAGCATCACGGGCGCGCTCGCCAACTACGGTCTCGCGCACTGGCTCGGACGTGCCGTGGTGCGCCGGATCGGCAAGTACGTGGGGATCTCCGAAAAGAGCCTCGAGCGCTCCGAGCGGTACTTTGCCGAGCACGGCGAGATCAGCACCTTCATGGGACGCATGCTCCCCGTGGTGCGGCACCTCATCTCGATTCCCGCGGGCGTGGCCAATATGAACCTGGCGAAGTTCATCACGTTCACGGGCCTGGGAGCGCTGGTCTGGTGCACCGTGCTCACCTGGATCGGTTGGTTCATCGGGCGCAAGGAGGACGTGATCATTACCGTCCTCGACCAGCAGGCCCAGACGTACGCCGGCCGGGCGGTGCTCATCCTGCTGCCGGCACTCGCTCTGATCGCGGCCGTGTACATCTGGTGGTACCGCCGGCGCGTGGCGCAGCGGAGTCCGGAGTAGATCGTGAGCGCGGTGCGCTTCGTGGCTCACGGCCTGGTGCAAGGCGTGGGGTACCGCTGGTTCGTGTGGCGGGAGGCCGAACGGCTCGGCCTGCGGGGCGTGGTGCGCAATCTCCCGGACGGCTCGGTTGAAGTGATTGCCGAAGGGGTCACGGAGGCGCTGGACCGGCTGGAACGAGCTCTCAGTGAGGGGCCGACGGTGGCGCGCGTCGACCGTGTGGAAAAAACCGATGTTCCACATGATGTGAAGCTACCGAACAGCTTCGAGATCAACTAGTTGCAGAGGCGACCAGTGGCCGGCACCGTCACCGTTCAGGACATTGCGCGGCGCATCCGCGACGTCCCCGACTTTCCCAAACCGGGGATCGTGTTCAAGGATATCACGCCGCTGTTGCTCGATCCGGTCGCGTTCCGCGGCGCCGTCGAGCTGATGACGGCGCCGTTTCGGGGCGCGCGCATCTCGCGCGTGGTGTCGATCGAGTCGCGCGGCTTTCTGCTCGGGGCCCCCGTCGCGCTGGGGCTCGAAGCCGGGCTCGTGCCCATGCGGAAACCCGGAAAGCTGCCCGCCGAGCGGGGACGCGTGGAGTACGCCCTCGAGTACGGCACCGACGCACTCGAGATGCACACGGATGCCGTGGCGGCGGAGGACCGCGTGCTGATTGTGGACGATGTGTTGGCGACGGGGGGCACGGCTGCCGCCGCGGCCCGCCTGGTGCGAACCCGCGGCGCCGACGTCGTCGGCTTCACATTCCTGATCGAGCTGGACTTCTTGAAGGGCCGCGCCCGGCTGCAAGGGGAGCGCATCGAGGCCTTGCTACACTACGCGTAAGCCCCGTACATTGCGAGGCTTAGCCCCTGTAGCTCAGGTGGATAGAGCAGCGGTTTCCTAAACCGTTGGCCGGGTGTTCGAGTCACCCCAGGGGCGTAAAAGGCAAAAGGCGTAGCACGAAGGCGTCACGCAAAGGCGTCCAGCAAAGACGTTCAAGCAAGGACGTCAAGCGAACACCGTTTTACGAGAGGGCGTGGCATGGCGACGTCGGTGACTGCTGCAGGACGGCCCGCGGCTACAGCAACCCCGAACCTGGCGAACCGCCTGGTCCAATGGGCCAAGGGGCACCGTCAGGCGACGGCCTATTTAGGGATTATCGTGGCCGTGGGTGCCGTGTTGTTCGTGTGGAATCTGTGGACGACCCGCACGGCGGAACGCGCTGCCGGCGTGCGGATCGAGCAGGCGCGGCTCGCGGTGGATTCCAAGAACTTCCGATTGGCGGCGAGCGAGCTGTCGCAGCTGGTGGCGAACTACTCGGGCACGCACGCCGCGCAGGAGGCTACGATCCTGCTGGCGCAGGTCCACCTCGCCCAGGGGCAGAACCAGCTCGCCATCGAGGTGTTGAAACGCTTCGCGCCCGATGCCGACCGGGCATACCGGGCGCAGGCCTACGGGCTGCTGGGTGCGGCGTACGAAAACGCCGCGCACCCCAAGGAGGCGGCGGAGGCGTACGAGCGGGCGGCGGAGCAGGCGCGATTTCCGTTCTTGCGCTGGCAATTCCTGTCCGATGCCGGCCGGGCTTGGGTAGCGGCCGGGGACACGGCACGCGCGCTGGCCGCCTATCGCACCATCGTGGCGGGGGGTGATTCAATTGGCGCCGCGATGGAGGCCAAGGTACGCATCGGAGAACTGACGCGGGGTGTGGAATCCCGTTGAGTTTCCGCTACAACGGACTTCGTATAAGAGATGTTATGTTAAGTTGAACGGTGTTGGAATGTGGAGAATCCCCTCAGTTAATCACACCCCTGAGCACGAGCCGCGCCTCCCCCGAGAGCCAGACTTCGTCGTAACTGCCGTCGGCTAGACGTTTGGCTTCGATCTCCAGGCGCCTGCCACTCCGGGTCCAGATGGTCACCGGAAGCTCGGCCAGGCCCCATTCCACGACGGCGCAGGCCGCCGCTACAGCCCCCGTGCCGCACGCCAGTGTCTCGGCCTCCACGCCGCGTTCGTATGTCCGCATCGACCATTCGGAGGGCGAGTTTCGCGCTGAGACGAAGTTCACGTTGGCGCCGTCGGGTCCGACGGCCGGATCGGAGCGCAGCGCTCGGCCGCGCGGCGCCACGTCGACGCAGCTGACGTCGTCCACCAGCACCACGAGGTGTGGCACGCCGACGATCCCGAGGGCGACGCGGCGCTCCCCGTCGGTCGCGCCGAGGCTCGGCACGGCGGCTGGCGCGGCCACGGCGGCGAGTCGCAGCTCGGCGCGCTCCCCGGGACCGGAGCTGCGGGTTTCGTAATTGCCCGCGTCCGTCTCGAGCACCATCCCCTGTGCCTGGGCTAGCCCGAGCCGTGTCGCCAGGCGCGTGCTGCACAGCGCGGCGTTGCCGCACATCGCGGCGCGGGACCCGTCCGAGTTGAAGTAGATCATGCGCACGGCGTTTGGAGCCGAGCCGAGACCGACGAACACCAAGCCATCGGCGCCGACGCCGGTACCGCGGGCGCACACGGCCCGGATGTCTGCCTCGGACCATTCCGCGGGCGAGGTGTGCCGGCCGTCGACCATGACGAAGTCATTCCCCGACCCCGTCATCTTGTAAATCGGCAGGCCCGCTAGATGCGGCCGAACCACGCCATCAGCCTGAGCCGCGGCACCATCCATACCGCCTCGCGTACGATGGCTCCGTTCATCTTGCTGGATCCCTCGGTCCGGTCCACGAACACGATGGGGATTTCCTTCAGAGCGAACCCTTTGCGCCATGCCCTCACGCTCATTTCGATTTGAAACGCATACCCGTTGGAGCGTACCTGCGATAAGTCTACCGCCTCGAGCACTTGCCTGCGAAAGCACTTGAACCCGCCGGTTAGGTCCCACACCCGCAGGCCGGTCACCCAGCGGGCGTAAATATTGGCACAATAGGATAACATAAGCCGCGCCATCGGCCAGTTGACCACCGCCACCTTGCCCTCCAGGTAGCGCGAGCCGAGCACCAAGTCCGCCCCACCGATGGCCTTGAGAAAGTCCTTTAGGTACGCCGGGTCGTGGGAGAAGTCGGCGTCCATCTCGAACACGAACGCGTAATCCCGCTCCAACGCCCAGCGGAACCCGACGATGTACGCGGTGCCGAGCCCGAGCTTCCCTTCCCGATGGATGACGCTGAGCCGAGGCTCCTTCTGGTGCAGCGCCTCGGCGAGCTGCCCGGTGCCGTCCGGGGAGTTGTCGTCCACGATGAGGATGTCGAGCCGCGGGTCCTGGGCGAGGACCTGCGGCACGAGGTTGGCGAGGTTCGGCGCCTCGTTGTAGGTGGGGATGACGACCAGCGCCCGCTCACGCATCCCGCCGCCGCTTCAATACTATTGGCGCCAGCGCGATCGCGGCGAGCAGCGCCAGCGACGCGAGCGAAATCGCCTTACCGGTCTGGTAGGCAGACGAGCGAAACTGCAGCACAACCTGTTTCGCTCCCTCCGGCACGGGCACGGTGATGAGGGTATAGTCACCGCGCACGACCCGCGCCGGGGCACCGTCGACCGTAGCCTGCCAGTCGGGGAACCAGTTCTCCGACACGAGCACGTAGCTGGGCTGGGGCGGCGTCGGATCGAGCGCGATAGTCATGCGCCCGGGCTCCCAGGCGGTAACCGTGGCACGTGCGGGGCTCGGCGGCGGCATCTCACGGATCGGCGCCGGCGCTACCGTCTGGTCGGGGGTGAAGATCACCAGCCGGCTGTAGTCAATTCTCGGGTCGGTGAGGAGGGGAATCGCCAGGCTCGAGTCCGGCGCCTTGAAGCCGCCGGGAACCACGCGAGCGTACGGTTGCGGCGCGGTGCGCTCGAACAAGTTTGCGCTGATTCCAGCGGACGTCATCGCCGAGTCGAGTACACGCTTGTACCCTGGGATGCTGTCCGCATTTTTCGTCCCAGTGGGAGCGAGCGCGTAGCGCACCGCGAGCAGGTCCCAGAGGTGGAGAAAGCGGATGTTGCCCCATCTCTGATCGCGGCCGAGCAGGTCGTCGTAATAGCGCAGCTCGTTGCCGTGGTAGCCGAGCACTTGAGGGATATCGAACGCCATGAGGGCGGCGCCGTCCCCGGGGTACACGCCGAGATCGAGCGTGCGGAACGGCAGCGCGGTCGCCTTGATGCGGTCGGTCACCGGGTCCGGGCGAAACACGTCCGCCCGCGGATTGGGCGCGTACACCCAGAAGTGTTGCGCGTTGAGCCAGAGATCGCAGCCGATGACGAGGGCCAGGGTCAGGGCGAGCAGTCGCGGCGTGAGCCGGTCGCGCTGGGCGGCGAGGGCGGCGATGCCGGTGACGCCGAGGGCGAGCCCGCTCCCCAAGCCGCCCCACATGATCGCGGAGGCGTTGGCTTGGGCGGCGACGGCCCGAGCACCGGCGAGGCTCGCGGCCAGGGCGCCGAACACTCCGCTCACGGCGAGCAGCGCGACGACGCCCGCCACCACCAGCCACGGCGTGACGGCCTTGCCGCCCTCCTTGCGCTCCAGTCGCTCGGCGCCAAAACCGGCCAACAGCGCGACCACGAACGCCACGACGAAAAACGCCATTCCTGGCGCGCGCGTCTTCTTGACCATGGGCATGAGCGCCCACCAGAGCCGGTAGAACGGCGTGGCGGCGCCCAGGCTGACGAGCAGGAAGAGCAGCCCGATCCCGCCGATCCAGAGCACCAGACGGCGCCGGTCTTTCGTGGCGGCGCCGAGCACGGCGAGCGCCACGACGGGGAGCCCCAGGTATTCGGAGTGTAGCTTGAGGGGATTCGAGCCCCAATACGTTCCCGTCCCGGTATCGCCCACGAAATTCTTGAGGAAGAACTCGAGGACGTGGTTCCACGGGATGGCGTAGGAGGTCGAGCCCTCGAATCCGTGATAGCCCTGCGACCGCGGCGAGAAGGGGATGTACCCGATGAACGGCAGCAGCTGGATCGCCGCGAGGCCGAACCCGACGAGCACCGCTCCCAGCGCGAGCGCGAGGCGCGTGTAGCGTGTCGTAGCCGCTTCCCCGGGGTTCTCTTCCAAGGTGAGATACAGCGCGAACAGTCCCGTCGCGATGAGCAGGTAGTAGGCGATCTGGAAGTGGCCCAGCAGGCTCAGCGCCACGGCACCCGCGAGCACGGCGTACCCTTCCCAGCGCTTGTCGCGCAACGCCATGACGAGCGCCAGACACGCGAGCGGCAGCGCGGCCGAAGCGAACAGCTTGCCGTCATGGCCGGGGGACGGGTACGACGCGATCAGCCCCGACAGCTCGTAGGCGAGACCGCCGACGACCGACCCCGTCCACGACACGTGCAACCGCCGCAGCAGCCAGTAGGTGAACAACCCTGCCAGGATGTAATGCAGCACGAAAGCGAGGTTCACGACCGTGGCGACCGGCAGGACGAGGCGCAGGAAGGAAGTCGGATAGAAGATGTCGCCGTGGCCTGCCGCGACGAACGGGAGGCCGCCGAATAACTCCGGGTTCCACAGCGGCACGTGGCCGAGGCGGTGCCACCATTCGGCGCCCCAAGAACGGAATGCGTAGCCCGCCGCGTGCTGGTCGCCGAAGGGCGAAGCGAGCCACTTCCCTTGCAGCATCGGGAGCGAGAGCAGCGCCACCCACAGTGTGAACAGCCCGGTCGCCACGAGGGTCGGCCGCTTAGGTTCGTACACCCACATCCTCCTTGGTTCGTCCGGTGACGAGCAGGACACCGAGCGGAGCCGCGACTTCGGTCAGCGTGAGCAGGACGCGGGACCCAACGCTCAAGGCTACCGCCCCGCCGCTGCCGAGAGTGGGCGTGAGCAGCCCGATGAAGACGACCTCCCGCACCCCGATGCCGCCCGGCGCGAACAGGGCGAGCAGGCCCAAAATGTATCCCAAGGCGAACGTTCCCGTGGCGGTGGTGAGCGGGAGCGAGCCGGGGAGGCCTAGGCCCCGGGCCAAGAGCCAGAACGCCGCGCCTAAAGCGACCCAGCTCGCGAGCGTGAGCCCGGCGCCCTCGGCGACAGCCGCAAGCGGGAGGGGCCGGAATCCCTCCACCAGGCCGGCGAGCTGGGCGAGCCAGCGGGCGCCCCGCTCCCAGGCCAGAAAGGCGATGGTCGCGACGGCCACGGCCCCCGCGATCGCCAACCGGAGCGGCGACTCAGCTCCAGGGGTCGCCGCCGCCACCACCGCGACCGCCGTCCCTACCCCGACGGCCTGGATCGCGAAGGCGGACGCGCCCGCGGCCCACGGCGCGACCCCGGCGCGCTGCGCCAGCACCACTAGTCCCGCCACGCTCCACACCTTGCCCGGCACATAGCGACCGAGGTTCACGAGCAGCCAGATGCGAGCGGCTCGGCCGTACGCGAGCCGTTGCGCCCAGCCCGCGAGGATGCGACGCCAGGATTCGATCTGCAGTGCATAGGCGAGGAACACCGCGAGGACTGCAAGCGCGATCCATCCGGGCCGGAGCGCGAGCGTGACGTGGAGCGAGCGAAACTCGTTCCAATTGCGGGCGATGGCGCGCCACACCATCACGGCGACCACGGCCGCGACGGCGCCCTGGACCGCCCACCACAGCCACTTACGCATGACGTGGCCCGGCACGCTGCAGCGCCTGCAGGTAGACGGCCTCGAACCGTTCGGCGACCGCGGCCGGCTCGACGCGCCGTCGCAGGGCGGCGCCCCCCTCGGCGGCGAGCCGGCGGCGCTCCGGGTCGCGCGCCAGCTCGACGATCGCCTGGGCGAGCTCGCGTGCGTCGGGCGCGACGAGCCGGCCGGCGCCGTTCGAGGGGACGATATCCGTCACGCCGCCGCCGTCCCGCGTGGCGACCACGGGGATGCCGAGCAGCAGCGCTTCCGCCGCGGCGAGCCCGAGCCCCTCGCCCTGCGCCGGAAAGGCGAATACGTCGGCGTCGCCGATCACGTCGGGAATGTGGGCGGGGGGAAGCTCACCCAGAAAGCGGGTCTGATCCGCGATTCCGAGGTCGGCGGCGCGGCGCTCGAGCGCCGCGCGCTCGGGACCGTCGCCCACCACTGTGAGCGGCAGGCTGCGATCGCCGGCGCGGAGCAGCGCCATGGCTTCGAGCAGCAGCGGGATGCGCTTCTGCGGCGTGAGTCGGCCGACCGTGGCGACGCCGGCGCCGCCCCGGCTGGTGCGCCCGAACGCCCGGGTATCCGCCGGCATCGGTTGGACGACGATCGAGCCCAGGTCGAGTCCGGCGGTGCGCGCCGCCCGCTCGGCCAGATAGGACGACACGGCGGTCACCACGGCCGCGCCACGCAGCACCCGTCGCGCCAGCAGGCGGGCGGGGAGCGAGCCCTCGAGCAACGCCACGTCGGTGCCGTGCAACGTGACGACGTAGGGGCGGCGAGCGAGCCAGGCGCTCACGCCGCCGGGAATCCACCAGTGTGCGTGCACCAGCTCGAGTTGCTCCTCGCGGCAGAGGCGCGCCACCACGCGCGCCTGCCGCTGAATCAGCGAGGCAGCGAACAGCAATCCCGCGGGCGATCGCACGGCTGCGACCATCGTCCCCCGGTAGGCCAGGGTCTCGCGGCGCGCGGGGGCGTAGCGCACCCGGGTGACGGGCACCTGGTGGCGCAGCTCCTTGCCCCCCTTCCCTGCGTCGGCCGGGGCCACGACGTGCACGCCGTGGCCGCGCGCCGTGAGTGCCAGCACCAGCCGCTCGATGAACGCGCCCGCCACGTCGCCCTCCCAGCGGGGATAGGCGTGCGTCAGGCAGGCGAGGTTCAAGTCTTGACGAACCGGTAGACGATGGAGCGCGCCAGCAGCGCCCAGATGGGAATGGGTGGGTGGAGGTATGTGCCGCCGGAGCGCTCGAGCCGGAAGCCGTTCATCTCGCCGAGCCGCGTCATGGTCTGGCGGGTCCAGCCGTAGATGTGCCCCTGGCGGTCGGGGATCCGGAACAGGTTCCAGATGATCTCTTTGAAGTGATATGGATTGGGGACGGACAGGATGAGCACGCCGCCGGGCTGCAACACGCGGTGAAACTCGGCCAGGGTCGCGAACGGGTTCGGCACGTGCTCGAGCACCTCGATGCAGAACACGAAGTCGTAAGAGCCGTCGGGGAACGGGATCCCCTTAGAAATGTCCCGAATCAGCACGTCGGGGCGAGCGAACTCGGGCGCGATGTCGATCCCCTGGTACCGCACGCTCGGCGGGAGGAAGGCGCGGAGTCCGCCATCGCGGGCCCCGATGTCGAGCACGGCCGCGCCCGCCGGGACCCGGGCGAGGGCGGTCGCCTTGCGAAACCGCATGCGTTCCTCGCCGGCCGAGCGCCAGGCGGTACGGGCGCTGTAGAAGTCCCGCAGCTCGGGCGAGGCGGGTGCGATCCGGTCGGCCATGGTGTGTCCTCGAGGGTGGGACCCCGTAAAAACGCTCCGGGGGCCCTGCGGCGGCCCCCGGAACACTAATGTAGAACGTGACTTAGCTCTGCGCTACAGGGTCAGCGCAGCAGGTCCACCCATCCGGCCTCGTTGGGGACGACCACCAGTCCTTGGGTGGCAGCTGCGACTGGCACCCGCGGCGCCCCGCCCGTTTGAATGGTCTCGACGACCTGCCGGTTTGCACGGTCGACCACCTGGACCATCCCATTGGATGTGAGGGTCGCGTATATCCTGGTTCCATCGGGTCCCAGGCCGAGCGCGAAGGGACCGCCGCCGAGCGCGATGGAACCCACAGAGCCCGTACTCAGCGTGATCACATGGATAAGTGACAGGTAATCGTTGGCCACGTAGAGTGTCCTATGGTCGGGCGACAACACCATCCCGTTCGTGCGTCCACCGAGCGGGAAGGTGCGCGTCACAGCGAGGGTGCGAGCGTCGACTTCGAGCACCGACCCACCCTCGCGCGTGGCGACGTACAACAGATTCCCTGCGGGGTGCACTACGAGGTGGTGCGACGTGGCAGGAAGCGCGAGTGAGTCTGTCGGTGCCCGATTGGCGAGGCTGAACCGGTAGAGGCGGTCGGCGTTCGTGGTCACGAACAGTGCAGCGCCATCGATCGACAGCGCCACCGGCCCCGGGTCGCCCGTCGTCGGAATGACCTCGGCCTGGGTGTTGGTGGAGACGTTGATGACGCCGACGTCTTGAGAAAACTGGTTCGAGACGTACGCGGTCGACCCACTCGCGTTGAACGTCACACGCGATGGAACGGACCCGACGACGACCGATGCCGTGAACGCTCGTTGCGCGAGGTTCAGACGGGACACCAAGCCCACGTCAAGGCGGGTCACATAGACCACGCCGCCTGGAGAGATCTCGGCGTCGAAGGGCCTGCCGGCCAACGGGAGCCGCTCGACGATGTTCGAGTCGCGGACGGTGACGCGCGCGAACGCCGTGAACGTAGCAAACTGTGCGGTGATGGTCGCAGCCCCGAGGGGACCTTCAGAGGTCACGAGGCCGGTCGGGGACACGCCGACGACGCCAGGGTCGCTCGAGGTGAACGACGGCTGGAGGCTGGGGATTGGTTTGCCGGCCGTGTCGAGCACGCTCGCCACCAGTTGCACGCTGTGGCGCTGAGGGATTGTGGTGTCGGACGGTCCGAGCTGGACGCGTGTAGGGATGACGATCTCAGTGGCGGTCTGCGAGCAGGCCCAGGCCAGAGCGCCTAAGCAAAGTCCTACCGTGGAAACGGGGATCGTTTTCATAGGACCTCCCCGCCGGGTGTGGGAGCGACGCCTCGTACTCCGCCCCAACCCTGTTGCGTGCAGGCGGCAGTACGCGTCGGCCGGCCCGGCCCGGTGCGCCGACGCTGCAAGAGGCGCACCAGAAAACGAGTTGAAGCTTAGCCCTCTGGTGTCCTCCGCAGCTGGTTCACTTCGCGCTGCAGCGCGTGCACCTCCTCTCGCATCCCCGCCACCATCTCCCCCACGAAGCCGAACCCGAACAGGGCGATACCCGAGATCACGAGGATCATGATCAGGTCGAGCAGCGGTCGAAAACCTACGTGAGCCGGCCCGAACCGAAACCACAGCGCCACGAGGCCGACGAGGAAGCCCAGCAGGAACAGCACGGCTCCCGCGACACCGAAGAACAGCATCGGTTTGCGGCCGAAACGCAGCTGGAACCACACCGAGATCAGGTCGAGCACACCCACCGGAATCCGCCCGAGCCCGAACTTCGACTTGCCGGAGTGCCGCGGATACAGCGGCACCGGCCGTTCGGCGAGCCGGAACCCCTCGGCGGCCGCGAGGACCACCATGTAGCGGTGCCAGTCGGGGCGATTCGGCAGGTAGTCCATCACCTCGCGCCGATACGCCTTCACGGAATTCAAGTCTGACACGCGGATCCCGAAGAGCCAACGGCACAGCGTGTTGTAGACCCACGAGACGAAGCGCTTCTCGTAATGTCCCTGCTTGGTGCCGGTCACGAAGTCGGCCTCATCCGCGATGATCGGCTGGACCAACGTCGCAATGTCTGCCGGCCGATACTGCAGGTCGGCGGGATAGAACACGAGGATGCGCCCGCGGGCGGCGTCGGTGCCGGACTTGAGGGCGTCGGCGATGCCCCGCCCGCTGCGGTGCGTGACGACGCGGACGAAGGGATGTTTGGCGGCGAGCTCGTGCAGCACGTCGGCGCTGCCGTCGCGGCTGCCGTCGTCGATCACGACGATCTCGCTGGCGTAGGGGAGCGGCAGCAGCGCCTCGCGGGCCTGGCGCACGAACTCGGCCAAGTTCCCGGCTTCGTCCTTCGCCGGGACCAGCACGCTCACCTCGGGCGCGACGGCCGGCGTGGCGAGGCTCACAGCCGCTTGCGCATGCGTGCCGGAAGGATGCCCAGCTGATCGCGGTACTTGGCGACGGTGCGACGCGCGATCTTCACGCCGCGCTGCGCGAACATCTCGACGATCTGCTGATCGGTGAGCGGGTTCTTGGGGTCCTCGTCGTCCACCATCTTCTGGATCTGCGCCTTGATGGACCGGGCGCTGGCGTCCTCTCCGGTGGTGGTGGAGAGGCCGCTCGAGAAGAAGAACTTGAGCGGCAACAGGCCGCGCGGCGTCTGGACATACTTCTCGTTGGTCACGCGGCTGACCGTGCTCTCGTGCATGCTGATGACGTCGGCGACCTCGCGCAGCGTGAGCGGTTTCAGGTACTCGACACCCTTTTCGAAGAACTCGCGCTGCCGGTCGACGATGAAGTTCATCACCTTGAGCATCGTCTGGCGGCGCTGCTCGATCGCCTGGATCATCCAGTGCGCGCTGTTCAACCGCTGGTTGATGAAGTCCTTGTTCTCCCCCTGGAATTTCTTCTTGTCGCGGGCGATCTCCTGATACGTCTTGGAGATGCGGAGCCGAGGCAGCCCCCCGTCGTTCAGGAACACGTGGTACTTGCCGTCGATCTTCTCGACGACGAGATCGGGGATGATGTACGCTTCGCTCGCGGCGGAGTACTGCAGGCCCGGCTTGGGGTCGAGCCGCGCCAGCTCGTCGGCCACGCGCTGCACCTCCGCGGCGTCGAGGCCAAACCGCTTGCCGAGGTCGCTCCAGCGGTGCGCCTTGAGATCTTCGAACGCTTCCTTAACTAGGCGGTAGGCGAGTGTGCCGGTTTCGTTGCGGGCCTCGAGCTGGAGCAGCAGACACTCCCGCAGGTCGCGGGCGCCGACGCCCGGCGGATCGAGCTTCTGGATGATCCGCAGCATCTCCTCGGCCTCTGCGAGCGTGAACAGCTCCGCCTTCACGTCTCCCTCGGCCTCGACCGCGTGCTCCTCGAGCAGCTGGTTGGCACCGCGGATGATCTCCTCGGGCGAAGCACCGAGATAGCCGTCCTCGGCGATGTTGCCGATGAACTCCTCGGCGAGCAGCTGCTGTCGCGGGGTGAGCTCGAGCAGCCGCATCTGGTCGCGCAGGTGATGCGACAGATCCTTGCTCTCGACCGGCACCGGCTCGACATACTCCCGGGCCTCGCTCAGGTCGCGGGGCGGCGTGCCCTGGTCGGAGCCGTCGTCCAGCAGGATGTCCTCCCAGTTGGGCTCGTCGTTGTTTTCGGTCTCCTTCTTCTCCTCGACGCCGTCCTGGGTGAGGGGCAGCTCCGTCTCCTCTTCCTGCTCGATCAGCTCGAGGAACGGGTTACCGAGCAGCTCCTGCTTCAAATGTTGCTGCAGGTCCAACAGCGGCATGTACAGCAGATCCATCGCCTGATACAGGCGTGGATTGATGCGCAGGTCCTGGCGCAGCCCTACGTGCTGGTGCAGGCCGGTCTTCATACCAGCACCGTGAGCCGGGCGCGCAGCCGCGCCGTCAGCGTTGGACCCAAGTACAGGTTGGCGACGCGGTCGTCGAACACCAGCTCGCGCACGGTGCCCGAGACCTGCACTTTCCCTTCGAACATGATGTAGGCGCGATCCACGATGTCCAGCGTCTGCTCCACGTTGTGATCCGTTATCAGCACGCCGATGCCGCGGTGGCGCAGCCCCGCCACGATGGTCTGAATGTCGTGCACGGCGATCGGGTCCACTCCGGCGAACGGCTCGTCCAACAACATGAATTTAGGCTCTGTCACGAGGGCGCGCGTGATCTCGAGGCGGCGCCGCTCGCCCCCCGACAGCTGGAAGCCCTTCTGCCGCCGCAGGTGTCGGATGGCGAGCTCGTCGAGCAGGCGCTCGAGGCGCTCCGCCCGCGCCGCGTCATCGAGCGGCAGCGTCTCGAGAATCGCCCGGATGTTTTCTTCGACGGTCAGCTTCCGGAAGACCGACGGCTCCTGGGCCAGGTAGCCGATCCCCGCCCGGGCGCGCTGGTACATCGGCTCCGCGGTCACGTCGCGGCCGTCGAGCGCGATGCGGCCGCGGTCGGGGCGGATCAGCCCGGTGATCATGTAGAACGTGGTGGTCTTCCCCGCCCCGTTGGGACCGAGCAGGCCCACGATCTCGCCCTGCTCGAGCCGCACGCTGACGTCGTTCACGACGCGGCGGCCCTTGTAGCTCTTCATCAGCCCCTGGGCCTCGAGCAGGCTGCCGCCGGCGACCGGCTGGTACGCCCCGCTGGGCGACTCCGCCCGCGCGATGGCGCTTTGGGCGGCCTCGAGCAGCCGGTCGGCGGCGGTGCCCGTTCCCGCGGGCTCCTCCAGCAGCTCGGTCCACGCCTCGGGCGTGAAGGCCACCGGCGCGTCGTCGAACAGGGGGCCGACGGGATAGGTGACCACTTTCATGACGCCGAGCCGTGGGAGCACCGAGGAGCGCAGGTTGTTGCGGAAATCCTCGAGCGACAAGCCGCCGAGCTCGGGCAGGCTCGCCCCGCGCATGTGGGCGCGCAGTTGCAGGAACTCCTCGCGGTACGCCGCGGCCAGGTCGCCGAACGTGGTGCGGCCCCGCTGGTCCGCGATGCGAGCCAGCGCCGCCGCGGCGAGCGGGAGCGAGGAGTCCCGCTGCGCCAGCAAGTCCGGGAGACGGGAGGGGATACCGGAACCGGTCATGGCTTCGCTGGCTGCTTCGCCGTGGAGTCAGCGGGAGCGGGCTTGGGTGGCGCAGGCTCGAGGTGTACGCCGTCGGCGCGGCCCGTCACGACGATGCGGTCGACCTTGTCCGCCTTGAGGGCGATGTCGATCACCTGGCCGCGCGAGTAGTCGATGGCGGGGCCCTTCCCTGCGGAATCTTTCGCGACGGAATCC